>Ga0079226_10000266_pt1 | contig 34879 bp, 34 predicted proteins | sample Poulit2014_FD_76345 | JGI IMG/M metagenome (GOLD analysis project Ga0079226, IMG submission 76345) | Agricultural soil microbial communities from Georgia to study Nitrogen management - Poultry litter 2014 | ecosystem: Environmental > Terrestrial > Soil > Agricultural land | place: USA: Georgia...
CAGCATGTCTTTAATGGCGGCTTCCGCTTCCTCTAAGGTCATGGCCACAATCACCCCTTTACCAGCGGCAAGGCCATCTGCTTTTACAACAATGGGGGCGCCTTGTTCGCGCACGTAGGCGAGGGCCTCTGCTTCGTCGGTGAAGTTCGCGTAGTTGGCCGTGGGAATGTTGTGGCGGGCAAGAAAATCTTTGCTGAAGGCTTTAGAGCCTTCCAGCTGAGCCGCTTTGGCAGTGGGGCCGTAGCAGGCAAGCCCCGCTGTGGTAAATGCATCCACCACACCGTTAACCAGTGGCGCTTCTGGGCCCACAATAGCGAGATCGATGCTCTCTTGTTGCGCAAAGGCAACCAGTGCGGCGTTATCGAGCACATCAATGGCTACGTTTTCAACCTTGTTTTCTAGGGCTGAGCCGGCATTGCCAGGCGCTACGTATACACGCTCTACTTGCTCTGATTGCGCAATTTTCCAAGCTAGGGCGTGCTCACGACCACCAGCACCGATAATTAAAATTTTCATAGTTATACCCTCGGGTAAAACCCTGGTTTTAGTTTAGTGGCGGAAGTGACGCATGCCAGTGAATACCATGGCAATGTCATTTTCATCTGCTGCAGCGATAACCTCTTCGTCACGGATAGAACCGCCGGGTTGGATTACACAGCGCACACCCGCTTCAGCCGCGTTGTCGATACCATCGCGGAAGGGGAAGAAGGCATCTGATGCCATGGCTGAACCAGGCACAGAGAGCCCTGCGTGTTCAGCTTTGATAACGCCAATTCGAGCTGAGTTTACACGGCTCATTTGGCCAGCACCAACGCCAATGGTTTGGCCATCTTTGGCGTATACGATGGCGTTGGATTTAACGAATTTAGCTACTTGCCAGGCAAACAGTAAATCACGCAGTTCTTCTTCGCTAGGTGCGCGTTTAGTTACCACTTTTAGCTCGTCAATGGTGATGCTGCCGAGGTCTCTGTCTTGTACTAAGAGGCCGCCATTCACGCGTTTGTAATCGAACGCAGGTAGGCTGCTCTGCCATTCGCCACATACTAGCAAGCGTACGTTTTTCTTGGCAGATACAACTTGCTGAGCTTCGGCGCTAGCGCTAGGGGCAATAATCACCTCAACAAACTGCTTGTCGGTAATAGCTTGCGCGGTAGCTGCATCAAGCTCGCGGTTAAAAGCGATAATGCCGCCAAAAGATGATTCTGGGTCGGTGGCAAAAGCTTTTTCATAAGCGGTTAAAATGTTGTCTGCCACTGCTACACCGCAGGGGTTTGCGTGTTTGACGATAACACAAGCGGGTGCGGTGAATTGCTTTACGCATTCAAGTGCAGCATCAGTGTCGGCAATGTTGTTGTAAGAAAGCTCTTTGCCCTGTAATTGTTTGGCGGTGGCGATAGAAGCTTCTTTAGGCGCTGCTTCACGGTAGAAAGCGGAGGCCTGATGTGGGTTTTCGCCATAACGTAAATCTTGTGCCTTAACAAACTGCAAGTTCATGGTGCGTGGGAAATCTTCACTGCCACCATTCACTTTTTGGCCGAAATAGTTGGCGATAGCGCCGTCATAGGCGGCGGTGTGTTCGAAAGCTTGAATGGCTAAATCGAAGCGGAATTCGTCAGAAAGGGCATTGTCCTGTGCATCCATTTCAGCGATTACTGCTGGGTAATCGGCAGGGTTGGTAACAATGCCCACGTAGGCGTTGTTTTTTGCTGCGGCACGCACCATGGTTGGGCCGCCAATGTCGATGTTTTCGATCGCATCAGCGAGGGTGCAGTCGGGGTTCGCCACGGTTTGTTCAAAAGGGTATAAATTCACTACCACTAAATCGATGGTACGAATTTGTTGCTCTTCTAGTACCGCATCATCTTGCCCGCGGCGCGCTAAAATGCCGCCGTGAATCTTCGGGTGTAGCGTTTTTACGCGACCATCCATCATTTCAGGAAAGCCAGTGTAATCAGACACTTCTTGCACTGTTAAGCCGGCTTCTTGCAGGGCTTTGAAGGTGCCACCTGTAGAAAGTAACTGAACATTGCGCTGTTCAAGCGCGCGTGCAAAGTCTACTACATCTGTTTTGTCAGAAACGCTAATTAAAGCCCGTTGGATTTTGTTGGCCATGAGTTGGTTACCTTGATGAGCCTGTAAGTGAAAAGAAAAAGGGCAGTCGCCTGCCCTTGTTGGGAACGCGTCGGTTAGAGCATTCCATATTGCTTAAGTTTTTTCCGTAGTGTGCCGCGGTTTAACCCTAGGATTTCGGCGGCGCGTGTTTGGTTACCACGGGTGTACTTCAAGATTTTTTCCAATAATGGAATTTCCATTTCAGCAAGAACCATTTTGTACAGTTCTGCAGGCTCTTCGCCTTCTAGGTTATTGAAGTACTCGATTAGAGAACGACGCACACAGGTGCGTAACGTTTCTTCATAATCCGCTTGTGTCAGGGTTAAAGTTGGAGCGGGTGGTCTACGTCTTTCGGCGGTATTCATGCTAGTTAATGTCCGTGCGGCTGAATTGTTCATGCGGCCAATCCTCTCTTACGTAATTTATTGGGTGATGGGTTGGCGGCGTGTACCATTCTGTACCCACCAAGATCAATACGATCGGTGGTGCGACTAAGGTTTAAAAAGTATTGCTCTACAGCGTCGTGCTGAGCACTCGCATCCATGAGCTGATTGAATTGCTTGCGGAAGTCCATGCCTTCAGGCAATGCTTGTGTGTACCAACCCAAATGTTTGCGGGCGATACGAACACCAGCATCTTCACCATAAAGTTGATGCAAAGCATGTAAATGTGCAGTTACGCGATGCGCAACTTCCGTTACATCCGGAGCCTGAGGTAGTTCACCATGAGTGAGAAAATGGGCTGTGTCGCGGAAGATCCACGGGTTGCCCTGTGCGGCGCGGCCGATCATGATACCACTCGCGCCAGTGGTTTCCAGTACTTGCTTCGCTTTGTAGGGGCAATTAATGTCGCCATTGGCGTACACAGGTAAGCTAACTGCTTGAACTACTTCACGAATTGTATCGTATTCTGCTTCGCCCTTAAAGCGGCACGCGCGTGTGCGGCCATGCACAGCAAGGGCTTGGATACCACTGTTTTCTGCGAGCCGTGCGATGCGAACGGCATTTTTGCTGTCTGGGCACCAACCGGTTCGGATCTTTAATGTAACGGGCACGGCAACGGCGTTGACCACTGCTGCAAGAATGTCTGCCACTAGGATTTCATCTTGCATAAGGGCTGAGCCTGCTGCTTTTTTACATACTTTCTTGGCGGGGCAGCCCATGTTGATGTCGATAATTTGAGCACCAAGTTCCACATTGCGCTGCGCCGCTTCCGCCATCATAGCGGGGTCGTTACCTAATATTTGTACAGATATAGGGCCAGGCTCATCGCGGTGAGGTAGGCGGGTACGCGATTTTTGGGTATCCCAAAGGCGCGTATCACTGGTTACCATTTCAGCCACTACTAAGCCTGCGCCAAGCTCTCTGCAGAGCTGGCGAAAAGGCCTATCTGTCACGCCAGCCATGGGGGCTAGGGCGAGGCAGTTAGATACATTGTGGGGGCCGATGGAGAGCATATTTAACCACTAATAACTGTAAGGCGGGCATAAAGCGCTATGCCGCCATTTAAAGATAGATAAATTAAGGGGCGCATTATAGGGAATACGCCCTTAAGGATAAACAGCAGAAGTGATTAAATTATCCGCTGTATGAAAAATAAGCAAAAATATTTTTGCGGGTTATTTGCGACGTCCGTGTACGAGCACCCATTCTCCCATGGTGGTGTTGGGTTCTAAGTGAGTCTTGCCACTATAAGCATCGCGCACCATTTCTGCTTGGTCGAGCAAAATACCCGATAGGCCTAGGTGTGCGTTGGGTGCACAAAAACCAAGAATATGATCGGCAAGATTAACCAGTGGTTCGGCTAAGATGTTAGCAACCACCACCTCGTATTGCCGTGCCGGTAACTCTTCAGGAGGCATGCAAAACAGGCGTTCAGATACGCCATTAAGTTTCGCATTTTCGCGTGTGGCTAAGAGGGCCTGAGGGTCAATGTCGCAGGCGAAAGCGGCTTCAGCGCCTAAGAGCAAGGCGGCAATGGCTAGTACGCCAGAGCCCGAGCCATAGTCTAGGACAGTTTTACCTTGCAAATCCAAGCCTTCTAGCCAAGTGAGGCATAGCGCTGTGGTTTCATGGGTGCCCGTACCAAAGGCTAGGCCTGGGTCCAAGTGAAGGTTCACAGCATTGGGTTCGGGCGGTTCCGTCCAACTAGGTACAATCCATAAGCGCTCCCCAAATTGCATTGGGTGGAAGTCGGCCATCCAAGCGCGTTCCCATGCTTGCTCTGCTAAGGGCTCAAATACTAAATCCGCCGGTAAGCCACCCATTTGTTGGGCTATCTCTAAGAGTAATGCCTCTTGGTTAATGTCGGCTGCAAATAAGGCGGTGATGGTGACTTGCCGCCATAAGGGGGTGGTGCCGGGGGGCGGTTCAAAGATCGGTTCATCTGCGCTGTCTGTAAGGCTTACAGAGTAGGCGCCCAAGCCCAACATGAGTTCTTCAACGAACTCAGCTTGGGCTTGATCAGTAGGGTAATGTAATTGTAACCAAGCCATGTGTGTCCCATCAGTTGTGAGGGCGGCAGGCTTGTGTGTCAATTACTTCGAGAGTTTTTTCTCGAGGTAGTGAATGTCTACACCGCCGGCCGCAAAGTTCTTGTCGCGGAATATCTTATCACGATGCAGGGCCACATTGCTGTGAATACCTTCAATAACGATTTCATCGAGGGCATTTTGCATTCTTTTAAAGGCCGTTTTTCTATCGGGCCCCCAGGTAATGATTTTTGCAATGAGCGAATCATAGAAGGGTGGCACGGTATAACCGCTATAAAGGTGTGAGTCCATGCGAATGCCATTACCGCCAGGAGCATGGTAGTGCGTGATGGTGCCAGGGCTAGGTGTAAAATGCTCTGGGTGTTCCGCGTTAACACGTACTTCGAAAGAGTGCCCAGTGAGAACAACGTCTTCTTGGCGGATAGACAGTGGGTTGCCTGCCGCAATAGAAAGTTGTTCTTTGACGAGGTCTACACCGGTGATCATTTCTGTGATGGGGTGCTCTACTTGGATACGCGTGTTCATTTCAATAAAGAAGAACTCGCCATCTTCATACAAGAATTCAAAGGTACCGGCGCCGCGGTAGCCGATCTTGATGCAGGCATCTACACAGCGTTGGGCAACTTCGTCACGAAGCTCTGCAGGAATGCCTGGTGCTGGGCCTTCTTCCACTACTTTTTGGTGGCGGCGTTGCAAAGAGCAATCGCGGTCACCAAGGTGTACGGCGTTGCCTTGGCCGTCAGCAATTACTTGAATTTCTACGTGGCGTGGCTTAGTTAGAAAACGCTCCATGTACAAGGTGCCGTCACCAAAGACGCTTTTTGCTTCGCTGCGTGTCATGGTAATGCTATGGGGCAACTCATCCATGGATTCCACAACGCGCATACCACGGCCACCACCGCCTGCGGCTGCTTTTACAATTAAAGGGAAGCCAATTTTTTCAGCGATCGCGCGATTTTCTTCGATGTCGTCGCCAATGGGGCCGTCAGAGCCAGGAACAGTGGGAATGCCCGCTTTGCGCATGGCTGCAATGGCAGATACTTTATCACCCATGAGGCGAATGGTGTCTGCTTTGGGCCCAATAAAAATGAAGCCAGAGTGCTCGACACATTCTGCAAAGTGCGCGTTTTCAGCTAGGAAACCATAGCCTGGGTGAATAGCATCGGCATTGGTGACTTCAGCTGCACTTAAAATGGCAGGCAAGTTTAAATAAGAATCCGTTGCTGCCGCCGGCCCAATACAAACGGCTTCGTCAGCGAGGCGAACGTGCATGAGGTCTGCGTCTGGTTTTGAGTACACTGCCACAGTGGCGATGTCGAGCTCTTTGCAAGCCCGTAAGATGCGCAGCGCAATCTCACCACGGTTGGCGATAAGCACTTTTTTTAACATTGATAGTGTCCTGCTAGTAGCACAGTTTTAGTTGATGACAAACAAAGGCTGTTCAAATTCTACCGGCTGTTCGTTTTCTACCAAAATGGCTTTGATGGTGCCGGATTTGTCTGCCTCGATTTGGTTCATCATTTTCATGGCTTCGATGATGCATAGTACATCGCCAGCTTGTACTTGTTGGCCGACCTCCACGAAAGGCGCAGCTTCAGGGGAAGAGGCGCGGTAGAAAGTACCCACCATGGGAGATACCACTTGATGGCCGTTAACAACGGGTGGTTCGTTGGTGTTTTCCGTGTTGTCTGCTTGCGATACAGGGCCAGGCATTTCAGGAGCTGATGCCATGGTCACAACAGGTGCTTGAGCCTGAATAGTAGGAGCGTGGCGGCTGCGTGTAATACGTACAGATTCTTCGCCGTCGCTAATTTCTAGCTCATCAATGCTTGATTCTTCCACAAGCTCAATCAGTTTTTTTACTTTACGAATATCCATGAAATTGGTCTCCCATTAATGCTGTGCGAGTCGCGCGAATACTGCTTTCAGGGCTAGATGGTAGCTTTGTGCACCAAAACCCATAATGACACCTTCTGCTATGTCAGAGAAATAAGAATGTTGGCGGAAGGATTCGCGGCGGTGAGTATTAGAAAGGTGTACTTCGATAAACGGGATATTGACGCCCAATAAAGCATCGCGCAAGGCTACACTGGTGTGCGTAAAGGCCGCAGGGTTAATAATGATGTAATCTATCTTTTCCTGTGCCGCTTGGTGGATGCGCTGAATGAGCTCGTGTTCGCTATTACTTTGCAAGTGTGTCAGCTCATGGCCAGCCGCTACAGCCGTAGTGGTTAACGCTTGGTTGATTTGCGCCAACGTTGTGTGGCCGTAGGTGTCTGGCTCTCTAGTGCCCAATAAATTTAAGTTGGGGCCATGTAACAGCAAAATCTTAGCCAAAGTGTTTATCCCGTGAATGTAAATGAATGTGGTGCTAGTGGATGTTGCCGGTAACCGTTAGCGTATAATCGCCTGTTATTTTATTAAATTGTCATTAGCTAGTAATGTTATGATGGTTTCGCGGCTGATGAAAGATGTTTACACCTTTACTTACAAAGTGCATGACTAACAAGTCACTCTTTGCACAGGTGATTAGCTTTAACCAGTAAAGCGTTCTAACTTGGCAGGCTTAAAAAGCACCCCAGCAAGGGCAAAAGCCTCGCTGGGAAAAGCTAGATTAGTTATCTTGCTTGAATGCTTCGATGGACTTTACGATTTCTTCGCGTGCAGCGTCGACACCGTCCCAGCCATCAATTTTTGCCCATTTGCCAGGCTCAAGCGCCTTGTAGTTCTCAAAGAAGTGCTCGATTTGCTTTACCAGTAGCGGTGGCAGATCATTGCAGCTTTTTACATCGTCATAAATAGGCGTGATCTTGGAGTGAGGAACAGCGATTAGCTTCGCGTCTACTCCAGATTCGTCTGTCATTCTTAGCATGCCGATGGGGCGCGAACGGATGACACTACCTGGCATAACGGGATACGGTGTTACCACTAATACGTCTAAAGCATCACCATCTTCAGAGAGGGTGTTGGGAATGAAGCCGTAGTTAGCGGGGTAAAACATGGGGGTGGCCACAAAGCGATCCACCATCACAGCATCGAATTCTGGCTCTACTTCATATTTAATTGGATCGGAATTCGCAGGAATTTCGACCACAACATAGATATCATCAGGTACATCTTTGCCTGGGGGAATGTTTGAATAGCTCATGCGTGCCCTATTAAATGTAGTAAGTGAAAGCGAAGAATTATAGAGTAGCGAGCCGTTTGCGGCTAGTGCTCTACACCAAAAGTGGTGCCAACTCTAAAACAAGTGAATCAGGAGATAAAGTATTGAGCGAAATAGTACTGGACCAAAGGCTGCAGCAAGCCATAGCTGAATTAGGCTGGGACAGTTTTACAAATGTGCAACAAGCTACTATTTCCGTTGCTTTAGCAGGCAAAGACGTGCGCGTTACAGCACGTACGGGAAGCGGTAAGACAGCGGCGTTTTTGTTGCCCATGCTGCACGATTTGATAGTAAACCCAGATCCACAAGCTCATACGTTAGCGTTGATCCTGCTGCCCACCCGTGAGCTAGCAAGGCAAACACTAAGCCAAATTAACACCTTTGCGAAATTTAGTAACGTGCAGGCTGAGCTCATCACCGGCGGTGAAGATTTTAAAGTGCAAGCTGCGCGTATGCGTAAAAACCCAGATATTATTTTGGGTACGCCGGGCCGCCTTCTTGAGCACATGGAAGCGGGGAATCTAGATTTTTCTGATGTGCGTTGGTTGGTGCTTGATGAAGCCGACCGTATGCTCGATATGGGCTTCAGTGAAGATGTGTTGCAATTGGCGCAAGCCTGTACCAACAATCCTCAAACCTTACTCTTTTCAGCCACTTCAGGTGGCGCTGCGCTAGCGCGCGTGGTGGAAACAGTGCTCACTGAACCAGAGGAGTTGTGGTTGGATTCAGTGCGTGGGCTTGAAACAGATACCGTGCAGCAAGTTATTCCAGCCGACAATGTTGCTCATAAAGAACGCATGTTGCAGTGGTTGCTAGCCCACGAAACGTTTGAAAAAGCCATTGTTTTTACGAATACACGAGACCAAGCGGATCGTTTAGGGGGTGTGATTCGTAGCCAAGCTTTAAATGCTTTTGTGTTGCATGGCGAAAAAGATCAGCGTGAACGTAAATTGGCTTTGGCGCGTTTTCGAGATGGTAACGCTAGGGTGTTGATCGCCACTGATGTGGCGGCGCGAGGCCTTGATATTTCAGGCTTAGAGCTGGTGATTAACTTCGATATGCCACGCAGTGGTGACGAATATGCGCACCGCATTGGACGAACAGGGCGCCACGGTACGCCAGACGGGAAAGCTATTTCGTTGGTGACTCGTGAAGAGTGGGGGTTGATGTCGAGCGTTGAACGCTATTTGAGGCAACAGTTTGAGCGCCGCCTTATTAAAGAAGTGCCGGGCCAATTTACTGGCCCTAAGAATGTTAAATCTTCAGGCAAACCTGTTGGGCCAAAGAGACGCAAGAAAGGCAAAGCTGCGGCCAAGCGTAAAGCGCGGCCTAAAAAAAGAGGAGCAAGGCCTGCGCGTCCCCCGAGCACTAATGACGGTTTGGCGCGCCCTAAAAGGCGTACTCGAGATTAAGGTAGTTCAGTATTAAGAGTGTTGTGGTAATGAAGAAGCCTACTGCGGAAGCATTAAGAAATATTCGTGGCGTGGTGTTTGATCTAGACGATACCTTGGTGGATTCACAGTTAGATTTTGAAGCCATCCGCAAAGAGGTGGGCGCGCCCTTGCGGCAAGGTATTCTAGAATATATTGAAACCCTTGAAGGTGAGGCACAGCGGCAGGCAGAAAAAATACTGGTGGATGCAGAATGGCGTGGCGCTGAGTTGGCCACTTGGATGCCCAATGCCGAAAGGTTGGTGCATACCTTAAATGAAAGAGGCATTCCACAAGCTATTTTAACGCGCAATGCGCGGCCAATAGCGCAAGCCACTATGGATCGTTTAGGGATACCAATAGAGCGTTTGCTAGCCCGTGAAGACTGTGCCCCCAAGCCTAGCCCAGAAGGGTTGTTGATGGTGGCTGAAGAGTGGCAAATGCCGCCAGCAGAAATAGTTTATATCGGTGATTTCAAATACGATATTTATGCTGCTTTAGCTGCGGAAATGGTCGCTTGCCTCTACATTCCACCGCGTAAGAAACACCTTGCTTTGGCGGACGATCATGGGGCGCACTGGGTAATTGATGATCTTGCAGCGTTAATGCCAATAGGCCATTAAGCCAATAAAAAAGCGAGTGATTAATCACTCGCTTTTTGCACGTTCGCTGCCTAGCAGTTAGATCTCGAAGTGATCGTTTAGCTTTTTCTCTACTGCCACTAGTTTGAGTTCTGCGTGCACTGGCAAGCCATCTTTGAATGGGGTGTCAGGTTCGCCCATGATGAGTGGTGCCAAGTAAGTACGTGCAGCTTCTGTAATGCCAAACCCATCTTCAGAAATGAAGTTGTCTGGCATGCCCACTTCTACGTTGGCTACTTCAGCTAATGGCGCTTCTTCAATGGTCCAAACGTAAGGCTTGTCTTGCTGGCGCTTGATGGCAGGCATCACTGCGTTTTTACCGGCAGCGGCAAATTCAACAGCTGCTTTACCCACGGCGTAGGCCTGTTCCACATCAGTGGCCGACGCAATATGGCGGCCGGCGCGTTGTAAGTAATCAGGCACTGCCCAGTGGTATTTGTGGCCTAGCTCATCGCGCACCATTTGCGCTAGCACGGGTGCCACACCCCCTAACTGTTTGTGGCCAAAAGCATCAACACTGCCGGCATCCGCTAGGAAAGAACCATCTGCGTAGCGCGCGCCTTCAGAAACAGCTACTACGCAGTAGCCATAATCAGCCACACACTGATCTACCTTTTTCAGGAAAGCTTCTTTGTCGAAAACACGCTCAGGGAAAATAATAATATGTGGCGCAGCTTCAGGCTTATCTTTGGCTAGGCCTGCGGCAGCAGCAATCCAACCCGCATGGCGGCCCATGACTTCCATGATAAACACCTTGGTGGAAGTGGCACACATGGAAGCTACATCAAGCGCAGCTTCTTTAATTGAAACGGCGGTATATTTGGCTACAGAACCAAACCCAGGTGAGCAATCTGTGAAGGGAAGGTCGTTATCAACGGTTTTAGGTACGTGAATGGCTTGAATGGGGTAGCCTAAGGTTTCGGATAGCTGTGATACCTTTAAGCAAGTATCAGCAGAGTCGCCACCACCGTTGTAGAAAAAGTAGCCAATATTGTGTGCCTTGAATACTTCAATCAGGCGCTCGTACTGGCGGCGGTTAGTCTCCACATCACCTAGCTTGTAGCGGCAAGAGCCGAAGGCACCGCCGGGAGTGTGTTTGAGCGCTGCGATGGATTCAGCAGATTCGAGGCTGGTATCAATTAAATCTTCGGTGAGAGCACCGATGATACCGTTACGGCCAGCGTATACTTTATCGATGATGTCGCTGTTGCGAGCAGCTTCTATAACACCGGCGGCGGAGGCGTTGATGACAGAGGTAACGCCACCAGATTGAGCGTAAAAGGCATTCTTGCGAGCCATGGAAACTCCATTAGCAATAATAGGTGAATGAAAAACGGCCACTATGATACCTCGTAGCGCGTTGGTGGTCATCTTTATCCTAGAACTAGATAGTAATAGAGCATGGGAGCATAAGGAAAAAAGCACATAAGTAGGGGCGGAGAGAAAAGATAAAAAAGCCGTCCTCTTTATGGCATCATGCAGCACAGCACTTTTTTGTTAGGAAGAACTCATGCAGCACGTACACATTTTAGGCATTTGCGGTACTTTTATGGGCAGCTTGGCCTTGTTAGCGAAGGAACTCGGTTTACAGGTAACAGGGCAGGATCAACATGTTTATCCGCCCATGAGCACACAACTCGAAACTGCAGGCATTCAACTAATCCAAGGTTACGCCAGTAGGGATATGCCAGAGGCAGATCTCTATGTGGTGGGGAATGCCATTAGCCGTGGTAACGAAGCATTAGAAGAGATTTTAAATAAAGGGCTGCCGTATATTTCAGGGCCACAGTTTTTAGCAGAGCATGTGTTACCCGAGCGTTGGGTGGTAGCTGTGGCAGGTACGCATGGTAAAACCACTACCGCGAGTATGGTGGCGTGGGTGTTAGAGAAAAATGGTTTAAGCCCTGGTTTTTTAATTGGTGGTGTGCCACAAAACTTTACCGCTTCGGCCCGTTTAGGGGCCACACCTTTTTTTGTGGTGGAAGCAGATGAGTACGACACCGCTTTTTCTGATAAACGCTCTAAGTTTGTGCACTATCGCCCCCGCACAGCCATTTTAAACAATTTAGAATTTGATCATGCTGATATTTTTGCAGATCTAGCCGCCATTCAAACGCAGTTTCATCATTTTGTGCGCATTGTGCCAAGCCAAGGGCAAATTATTTTGCCGGTGGGCGAGCAGGCTTTAGAGGAAGTGTTAGAGAAAGGTTGCTGGAGCGAGGTGGTACGCTTTGGTACCGACGGTGATGTTAACGTGCAACTGTTGAGTGCGGATGGTTCTGCCTTTGCAGTGAGCAAAGCAGCAGAAACGGTGGAAGTGCACTGGGGCTTAACAGGCACCCATAACGTAAACAATGGTGTGGCTGCATTATTGGCGGCGCACCATTGTGGCGTTACCTTGGCAGACGGCGCTGAAGCTCTGTCGCAATTTGTGGGTGTGAAGCGCCGTATGGAGCACTTGGGCACCGTAGGTGGGGTAACCGTTTACGACGATTTTGCGCATCACCCAACAGCCATTGAAACCACTTTATCAGGCATCAGAAAGCAGTTAGGCGACGGGGCCAATATTGTGGCACTTATCGAACCGCGGTCTAACACCATGCGCATGGGGGTGCATGCTGGGCGTTTAATGCCTTCTGTGGCACAGGCTAGCGCTGCGTGGTGGTATGAACCAGAAGGCCTAGAGTGGACGCTGCTTGAAGAGCTTGCGGATAGCCCAGTGCCCTCCACATTATTTCATTCTTTAGAAGATATAGTGGAGGCCGCCGTAGCACTGCCAGAAAACACACACTTGGTGATTATGAGTAATGGTAGTTTTGGTGGTGTGCATGCGCAAATAATAGCGGCACTCGAGGCGAAGGAGGCCTAAATGCAAGCTAAAACAAACCGTGTCACCCTAGCAATTACTGGCGCCTCTGGGGCCGAGTACGGGCTGCGTTTATTGCAATTGTTATTGGCGGCAGATAAAGAAGTGTTTGTACTGGTGTCGAAGGCAGCGCGGGTGGTAATCGGCACAGAAACCTCTCTGCGCCTTCCGGCAGGCACTAAAGCCACAGAGCAAGCTTTAAGAGAATACGTTGGGCATGATAAGGGCACTTTGGTTGTATGTGGCTTAGAACAATGGACAGCGCCGGTAGCATCGGGCAGTGGTGCACCGGCAGCGATGGTGGTTTGCCCATGTTCCACTGCTACGTTGTCGGCGATAGCTAATGGCGCTAGTAGCAACCTTATTGAGCGCGCCGCTGATGTGGCATTAAAAGAGCGGCGCCAGTTGATTATTGTGCCGCGCGAAGCACCTTTGTCGCCAATCCATTTAGAGAATATGCTCAAGTTGGCGCGTTTAGGAGTGACGGTAATGCCGGCCGCGCCAGGCTTTTACCACAAACCCGCTTCAGTGGCAGAAGTGATTGATTTTATTGTAGCCAGAATTTTAGATCAGCTTGGTGTTGAGCAGGCGCTAATCTCGCGCTGGGGGGAATAAAAAGACCCCAAAAAGCGTCCAACTTTTTGGGGTCAGTTCACTAGGCGGGCTTTGCACCGCTATGTCTTCAACGTGTTACTTCTCTACGAAGGCACGTTCAATAACATAAGTACCGGGTGCATGGCTGGTACCTTCCACAAACCCACGCGCTTCAGCCACTTCCACTAAATCTTTTAACATGTTTGGGCTACCGCAAATCATAATGCGGTCGTGTTCAGGGTCGAAAGGCGGCATGCCAATATCTTCAAACAGCTTACCACTCTCAATAAGGTGGGTGAGGCGGCCTTCGTTGTGGAAGGGCTCACGCGTTACTGTGGGGTAGTAAATCAGCTGCTCTTTGATCATTTCGCCGAAGTATTCGTGTTCCGGTAATTCGTTTTTAATGTAATCGTGGTAGCCTAATTCGCTCACCCAGCGCACACCGTGGCATAAAATGATCTTGTCAAAATAATCATAAAAATCTGGGTCGCGAATAGTGCTCATGAAAGGCGCTAACCCTGTACCTGTTGATAATAAGTACAGGTTTTTACCAGGTAGTAAGTTATCAATAATGAGCGAACCGGTGGGTTTGCGGCTCATTAAAATTTTGTCGCCCACTTCAATGTTTTGCAAACGAGAGGTGAGTGGACCATCGGGTACTTTAATGCTGTAAAACTCTAAGTGCTCTTCATAGGGTGCACTCACAAAGCTATAGGCGCGCATTAGAGGTTTGCCTTCAACCTCTAAACCAATCATGGCGAATTGGCCGGTTTTAAAACGCAAACTTTGGTCGCGAGTGGTGGTAAAGCTGAAGAGTGTATCGTTCCAGTGGTGAACACTGAGGACTGTTTCCTCGGCAAAGGCAGACATTGTTTCCTCACTTGTGTATTGGGTTAAAGCGTTAATAAAAGCGCTCGTGCAAAGGCATCAACAACATGCCGTAATAAAAGGCCATCAAACAAAATTATGTTGATGGCTATAAATAAGTGGCAGGATCATACTAAATTTATTTGTCGATGACCTGTTATGAGATCAATTAATTTTGAGTATCGGGGCAGTCCGGCATTTCACGGCGTAAATTTGCTTGTGTTATAGCGCTATTAGCAGGAACGCTTCGCGTTAGCCAAACATTACCGCCAATGACAGAGTTTGCGCCTACCGTAATACGGCCTAGCAGGGTGGCCCCTGCGTAAATCACCACATCATCTTCAATAATGGGGTGGCGTGGATGCCCTTTTTCAAGGCGCCCATCTTCGTCGGCAGGGAAACGTACAGCGCCTAGGGTCACGTTTTGATACAAGCGTACGCGCTCACCGATAATGGTGGTTTCACCAATCACTACACCTGTGCCGTGGTCAATAAAGAAGCCTGAACCAATTTGTGCGCCCGGATGAATATCAATACCGGTTTTGGAGTGTGCGGATTCAGAAATGACACGAGCCACTAAGGGCACACCTAGTTTGTAGAGCAGGTGTGCGATGCGGTGGTGCATGACAGCTAAGATGCCGGGGTAGCACAGCAACACTTCATCAACACTAATGGCGGCAGGGTCGCCGTAGTAGGCAGCCAACACATCTGTGTCGAGCGTGCGGCGTAGAGCAGGCAGTTGCGCGGCAAACTGGTTAATAATATTGTTTGCCTGTGCCCTGACGTCTCCTCGTGGTTCGTTGTTGAGGCGGGCCTGATAGTGCAGCTCAAAAGTAACTTGCGTAAGCAGTGCTTGAAGAGCACTGCAAAGGGTGGCGCCCACAAAAAAATCCTCGCCGTCCTGGCGTAGGTTTACAGGCCCCAAACGCATGGGGAAAAGTGCGCCACTGAGTTGGTGAACGATGTCTTCGAGCGCCGCCTTGGAGGGTAGTTCTCGAGTTGCTTGAGCCTTTTGGCGGCCGTTAGCGTCACGCCATACTTGGCGAACCCCGCGTAATTCAGATACTAACCCTTCTAAATTCCAAGCCTCTACGAATGCTTGATTGTTGGCATCTTCGTTGCTCATGGCATCTCCGCGAAAGTCGCTGCTAGTGAATGAGGCCGATATTTTCGGCTTTAATACCAAAGTGTTCAAGTACTAATCATTTTGGTGCGGCCGCCAAGGATAACAGGTTATTTCTTTTCTGTGGCTAAAGTGCGGCGATACACTTGGGTGGCGTAAAAAATGAGCACGTAAGCAAGCAGCTCTGTGCCTTCTTCCATGGCGTTTTTAACTGTGTTGACATAGCTATCATTAAGGATAGTTTTCCAAAGAATGCCCATGCCAAATAAACGTGAGTGTACGAGCAAAATCAAAATGGACATTACCATCGTTCTTCCTGCAGAAGAGCTGAGAAATTCAGCGAACGCAGGTTTGAAGGGGCGGTTTGTGCTGCGCGACAAAACCGTAACAGTGATAACTGTTAGAACAACAAGGACTTCCCACAGATTATCTACAATGTTGTTAAGCACATAATCATGCTCCCGGAAGAGCATACTGATAAAAAGACCAAGTGCTAAATAAGTGAAAGGACGTTTGTCTTCATGCTTGGCAATGATATAAATAAAAGTAGAAATAATGAGCAAAAGGACAGTGCTTTGCATGTGTTCGGTGAGCGATTCCTCGCCAATATTGTTGCCCAGCCAGAGCACGTCAAGCATCACAATCGCAGTGGGAAGAGCTATTAATAGGGCTAAAGCGAAGTATCTTGCCAGGGAAGTTAAGATGGATTTTGTGTGAATGTTCAAGGCGTTAGCCTCCTATGGATCAAAATTGGACGTTAGGGGCGGAGGATTATAGCCGTTACATTTAAAATTTCTGATATAAGAAGGCGTACACAGCCATAGCTTAGATTTATCGCGCTAAATAGCTTGTTTAAAAGTTAATGATAAAGCCGCTGTTCTTATTGAGATAAAAGAGATGGCCGGAGCTAAGGTAAACAGTGGTGGGGTTATTAGCATAAAGGGTGTCTTGGGCGCCAGTGCAAGTGATGGCAACAATATAGTTGTCGTGCTTGAGAGGAGGGGATTGGTAATAAAAACCACCACTGCTGTTCTGATAAACAGGTACAGACATAAACGGTGCTTGCGGGTTGTTAAATTGCAAATCGAGCAGTTGGTTGCTGTTTTGTTGCTGTTGATAATATAGATAGGCATAAGCGCCCACTAATTGGTTTTGGTCGTTAAGGCTTGGCGTGGGGCAGTTAAGCTGGTTCCAAGCGCTGTTCGTAATGGTGCCGCGAACATGGCTGTGGCTATTGTGGTAGGCATAGAGGCCTGGGCTTTGCAAACGGTAGTAGGTTTCGTAAGTGTCTTCGTAAAAGCCTAGAGAGTGCTGAAGATCGAGCCATAATAGTGCTTCATTACGTTGGTTGCCTTCTACATAAATAGAGTTAGCAAACTCCATTGTGTATTCATCGCTAGTATAAAGGGGCCAATTCCAGCCGTTGTCACGCCGTATTGCTCTGCCTGCTGCAGGTTCGAAATAAACCTTAATGGCACGATAATATCCTTCTGGTAACTGTTTACTGTGCGCCAAAGTGAGGGGGTTACTCAATTGGATGGTCTGCCAGTTGGTACTGTCGTAGTTTCCTGATAAAGGTACCTCATGCCACTGGCCCGCCTGGTGCTGCACTTTAATTTTGGTAATAGATAGGTAAGCCTCGGACAATTCTGCTTTGGGGCTCGCAGCGATGAGAATGCGTAAATCCCCCTTCTGTTTATCGGAGTTGTACCAAAGTTCGCAACCCGTACTGAGCAAAGCGATGAACATTAGCAGTAGTAAACGCACCGTGTTTGGCCTCGTTAACAATAAGTTCATCAAGCTTAATGTAGGCGCATTAGAAAACCAAACAGGAATCGGTTAAGGCATTGTAAAGCTTTCATGAGTGGCATAAAACACAATCCCTCATTGTTAGTGTTGAGCTGTTACAGTAGAAATAACTTGCACACATGCCTACCAAAAATAAGGAAGGATTATGAATACACACAATACTGAACGCATGAGCCTTGCAGTGGAAGGTATGACATGCGGCTCTTGCGTGAGCAAGGTAGAAGCTGCGTTAGCTCCCATTCAAGGGGTGAGCGAAGTAGCGGTGGATTTTACTACGAACACAGTGTCTTTCCATCAAGCACCGCCTGCCACACTTGCTGAAATAGTGGCTGCTATTGAAGCAGCGGGCTATCACACGGATGCAACAGTGCATTACTTTCAAGTGGAGGGAATGACGTGTGGGAAGTGTGAAGCAAAAATTGAAAAAGTAACGACAGCTAGTAATGGTGCTCTTGAAGCCAAGGCAAACAGGCACACAAAAACACTTACTGTGGTGGGGGATATTGATCCTGCTGAAGTGGTGGCGGCAGTTAATGCTGAAAATTACACCGCCACTTATGTGCAGCACACTGGCCAAGCCACTGACGCTGCCGAAGACAATGTACCGGCAGAACCTGCTGCCTGTGAAGTGAGCGCTGAGCCAGTGAGTGCAGAACAAACTCAAGAGAGCGAACATACTTATAGTTTGCCCGTGGAAGGCATGACCTGCGCCTCCTGTGTGGGGCGCGTTGAAGCAGCACTGAACAGCATGCAGGGAGTGAGTAACGTCTCTGTTAATTTGGTGACAAACAAGGCGCAGTTCCAAAAAGACAACAACGTAGCACTAGATGAAGTGGTAAAAGCCGTTGAAAAAGCGGGCTATAGCGTGCCAGCAGAGACCTACATCTTTGATGTGGAAGGCATGACTTGTGCTTCTTGCGTGGGGCGCGTTGAAGCAGCCGCAACCAGTGTCTCAGGGGCTGTAGAAGCTAAAGCTAATCTAGCCACAGAGCGTGTTACCGTGACGGGTCGCATCGACCCAGTAGCGGTGGAAGCAGCCATTCAAAAAATAGGGTATGCCGCAAAGCTAGCGAAAAATACAGGCGTAACGCGTGATTTTAATGCGAAAAAAGATGAAGAAGCCAAAGGGCTGAAGCGTCATTTTTGGATAGCGATACTACTAACTTTGCCCGTGTTCGTGTTGGAAATGGGTGCCCATGCCGTGCCCGCTTTCCATCGTTTTATTGAGAGCACCATTGGTACGCAAATGAATTGGTATATTCAATTTGCCCTAGCTACCGCTGTGCTTGCTGGGCCTGGGCGGGTGTTTTACCGCCTTGGCTTACCCGCTTTGTTCCGTTTAGCACCTGATATGAACTCATTGGTGGCGGTGGGCACATTGGCCGCCTACATTTATTCTGTGGTGGCCACCTTTGTGCCCTCGCTGTTGCCAGATGAATCTGTATTTGTGTACTACGAAGCCGCTGCCGTCATTGTGGCGTTAATATTGCTCGGTCGCTATCTAGAAGCGCGTGCCAAAGGACGCACCTCGGCCGCTATTCAACGCTTGGCAGGGCTACAAGCCAATACAGCGCGAGTAGAGCGTGATGGCCAGTTCGTGGAGGTATCTATAGAAGAGGTGAAGCAGGGCGATATTATTGAAGTGCGCCCGGGTGAGCGTGTGCCGGTGGATGGTGTGGTGCTCACAGGTAAGAGCTTTATAGATGAATCCATGATTTCTGGTGAGCCTGTACCCGTGGAGAAAGAAGCCGGCGAAGAGGTAGTGGGCAGCACAGTGAACCAAACTGGTTCGTTTACCTTTAAGGCCACCGCTGTGGGCGGCGACACTGTTCTGGCGCAAATTATTCAAATGGTGGAAAACGCACAGGGGGCTAAGCTGCCCATTCAAGCGTTGGTGGATAAGGTGACGCTGTACTTTGTGCCGGCGGTGATATTCACCTCTATCGCTACTTTCCTGCTCACCTATTTTGCCTTTTCCACGAGTTTCACCTTTGCCTTAGTGAACGCTGTGGCCGTGTTAATTGTGGCGTGCCCTTGTGCCATGGGGCTAGCAACTCCCACCTCGATTATGGTGGGCACTGGGCGCGGTGCGGATCTAGGCATTTTGTTCCGTAAAGGCGAAGCCCTGCAATCGTTGCGTGAAGCAGCGGTGGTAGCAGTGGACAAAACTGGCACGCTTACTGAAGGCATGCCTAAGCTCACCGATCTGGTAGTAACGCCACAGTTTGATGAGCAAGAGGTGTTGGCGTTAGTGGCTTCGGTGGAAGCACTCTCTGAGCACCCCATCGCTAAAGCCATCGTGGCAGAAGCTCAAGAGCGAGGCATTCAGTTAGCGAAAGTTGGCGCCTTTGATTCCATAACGGGCTTTGGCGTGCGCGCCACAGTGGACGGCAAAGATGTGCAAATAGGTGCAGACCGCTTAATGGAAAAGTTAGGGTTATCGGTGCAAGAGTTTACCGATACCGCCGCTCGTTTAGGTGCGGAAGGCAAAACCCCCATGTACGCAGCCATTGATAATCAGCTAGCGTGCATTATTGCTGTGGCGGATCCTATTCGCGACACCACGCCTGCGGCGATTCAAGCGCTCCATCACTTAGGCTTAAAAGTAGCCATGATCACGGGAGATAACCAGCACACTGCCGCGGCGATTGCCAAGCAATTGAACATTGATGAGGTGGTAGCCGAAGTGTTGCCCGATGGCAAAGTGGATGCGGTACAACGGTTGCGCAAGGAATACGGAAGCGTGGCGTTTGTGGGCGATGGCATTAACGATGCGCCAGCCTTAGCAGAAGCTGAAGTGGGTATCGCCATTGGTACGGGTACAGATGTGGCCATTGAGGCCGCAGATGTGGTGCTGATGTCAGGCGATTTGCGCGGTGTGCCTTCTGCCATTGCTTTGTCGAAAGCCACGATTCGCAATATACGCCAAAACCTGTTCTGGGCGTTTGCCTATAACACGGCCTTGATTCCTGTGGCAGCGGGAGTGTTGTATCCCTTCTTCGGCATATTAATGTCGCCAGAATTTGCTGCAGGGGCGATGGCGCTTTCTAGCGTATTTGTACTCGGAAATGCGCTGCGGTTGCGTAATTATGAACCAGAATTAGCCAGTTAAAAAAGATTAACAAGGCCGCCATTGTGCGGCCTTTTTGCTTTGCTAGTAGAGGGTTCTATTCTTCGGCAGGAAATAATTTTTCAGACCACTTCACATAAAAAGCAGCAGACTGCACTTGCACAATGTAGGCAAGGGCAATGAGTAAAGCTGCTTGCTTGCCAGCATCACCAAACGCCGTCATGGAGAGCGCCAGTGCGATGGACAGGTTGCGCATCACCGTGCCATATACCAAAGCAATGCCATCGCCGCGATTAAGTTTTTTGCGTGCCAACCAAGTGCTAACGCCATAATTAATGGTGTAAAGCAGTAGTAGAGGAAGCAGCAGTTTGAGCACTAACGTGGGCGATTGCACTAGGTTAGGCCCTTGTAATGCCATGGCAATAAACACAATGCCGAGTACGCCTAAGCTAGAAAAAGGAGGGAACTTGGGCCCGTACTCTTTTTGGAAAGTGGTGAGGCCATGGCGCTTGATCAATGCCATACGTGTGAGCTGGCCCGCGATTAAAGGAATCACCACAAAGAGTAATATCTGCATGAACACAGGGGCCAACTCCACTGGGATGGTGGCGCCGAGTAAAAACTTTACATAGAAAGGCGTGAGAATCGAGCCTAATAAGAGGCCGATAATGGTGAGTTTAATGGCCGCGGGCACATTACCTTTGGCAAAGCCCGTCCATGAAATTGTCATGCCACTGGTGGGCAATAAGGCGGCCAACAAAAGGCCTAGTGCCAGTGCTGGCTGCTCAGGGAAAATGAGTTTTCCAAGCACAAAGGCCACGAAAGGAATAAAGAGAAAGTTAACGCCAATGGCCCACCATTGCACAGCGTTGTTGCCGCGCACAAAAAGTTGTTGCATTCGTACTCCCACCATCATGGGGTACACCATGAGAAGGGTGAGTGGCGCAATCAATACAGCAAGAGGCTGAGCGGGAAATAAAAGCCCCGCGATCAAACCAAGTAGCAGAAAAAGCGGAATACTTAAGCTTAAGTGTTTACTCAGCCAAGAAATAAAATTCATGCGGATACCCTATTAATTATTCTCGTGCGGTTAGCATATATTAGAATATTGTGTTTAAGTAGGTGCCAAACATATTTCATTCAGCAAAATTTAGGTGCCTGTGTATGCAAGATGCTACGTTTATGGGGAAATACCCCATTCATACCCTCACTGTGACGAAAGCCGGCGGCCGTTACTCCACAACAGAAACACTCATTGCAGCCTTACAAAAAAAGGTAGAAGCGAATCCTAATGCTGTGTTTATAGCTTTGTTTGATCATTTTTCACATACTGCTTCTTTGCCGGATGGCGAAGTGGCTGAGGGTATTTTAGCTGCGCAACAAATCATCTTTTGTTTCGGCATAAAACTGCCTGGGCCTGAGGTAATGGCCGTGCGTCCACGTTCTATTAGCGTAACGGAGTACGAAGATCATTTTGTAATTAGTTTTATGAGTGCGCCAAACCCCGCCATGAACGACACCATGAAAAACTGGGTAGAGAGCCTCGTTTAGTTGATGCCTGCTAAGTTGGACGGAACTAATAAGAACAAGAGATTACCAACATAAGTAATCGAGTGAGAGGATGATTACTATGTTAAAGCAAAAGAAAAGCATATTGTTGCTCGCTGCATTTAGCCTTGTGCCGCTTATGTTGTCGGGTGGGGCTGTCGCCGATAAGCCACATTGGGCAGAAAAAGGTAAGCACCACAGCACCTATGATGCGAAGTATGACAAGAAAAAATATAAAAAACGGTCGGGCAGTAAACGTTTTCACAAGCGCGATCGAAGCGCTATTTATGATTACTATGGGCAAACAACAGGCGGCAAACATTGCCCGCCAGGGCTAGCGAAGAAAAATAACGGCTGCCTGCCACCAGGGCAGTATAAAAAATGGCAAAAAGGCCAGGCCTTGCCACAACATGTGCGCTATTACGATTTGCCAAGTGAGTTACGTCGCCGCTTGTCCCATCCCTATGATGGCTATGGTTATGTGCGTGTAGATAACGACGTACTATTGATCAACCTAGCTACTAATATTGTTGTGGACGCTATCGAGAATATCTTGCGTTAATGCTTAGTTAGGCATGCCATAGCGCAGAAGCTGCGGGCTTTGCCGGTCAAAAAACTAAGCAGACAACACTTTTCTATCGGGCATAATTGTCTTTTTCCTTCGGGCAGATGTAAGCACCTGCTCGAAGGGCCCAGATGTGCGATGAGGAGTGTTCATGAACAACAAAACTACCCTGTTAAAAGCACCGCTTAAATTAGCTAATGGTGTGGTGATTAAAAATCGATTATTTAAATCCGCCATGAGCGAAGGGCTCGGCACTTGGGATAACCGCGTTACCCCACAGCTGGTGAAGTTGTATGCCCGTTGGGCTGAGGGTGGTATGGGCTTGCTCGTTACGGGTAACGTAATGGTAGACCGTCGCGCCTTAGGCGAGCCTGGCAACATTGTTGTTGAAAACGATAGCGATTTGCCCATGTTGAAAGAGTGGGCTGCAGCAGGCACGCAGCAGAATACACATTTGTGGATGCAGCTGAACCACCCAGGTAAGCAGTGCCCGAAAACACTTATAAAAAGCACGGTAGCGCCTTCGGCCATCCCCTTTGATAAAGCGCTGCGTGGCGTGTTTGCCACACCGCGCGCCCTTACTGAAGAAGAAATCCTCGATATTATTCGCCGTTTCGGTAATAGCGCCGCCATTGCTAAAAAAGCGGGTTTCACCGGTGTGCAAATTCATGGCGCACATGGTTATTTGGTGAGTCAATTTTTATCAGGGCACCATAATCAACGCACCGATAAGTGGGGTGGCAATGCCCACAACCGCCGTCGCTTCGTGCTTGAAGTGTATAAAGAGATACGTCGCCAGGTGGGAGGTGATTTCCCTGTGAGCATCAAAATGAACTCGGCAGATTTCCAACGTGGTGGTTTTACCGAGGAAGAATCACTGGATGTGGTGAGAGCTTTAAGCGAAGCAGGCATCGATCTTATCGAAATCTCTGGTGGTACTTATGAAGCGCCTGTGATGACAGGCCAAACGGAGAACATCAAAGCTTCTACCCTAGAGCGTGAAGCTTATTTCCTAGAGTTTGCTGAAAAAGCACGCGCTGCAGTTGCCACTCCTTTGGTGGTAACAGGAGGGTTTCGCTCGCCAGAAGGCATGGAAAGTGCTTTAGCTAGCCGCGCAGTGGATATGGTGGGGGTGGCGCGTTTGTTAGCCATTGAGCCGGCCGCGGCAAAACGTTTGTTAGCGGGGCGGCCTTCGCTACACCAGGTAACGCCTATTCGCACGGGTGTGAAGTTCGTAGATCAGGCAGCCATGATGGAAGTAATGTGGTATGGACGTCAGTTGCGTCGCTTAGGTAATGGCGAAGAAGCAAAGCCGCATGAATCCGGTTTGAAATCATTGCTTATTAATGTGCTAGAAAATGGTTGGGGCACATTCAGAACACGCCTGAGGGCTTAGTGTTATCCCTACTGCGTAATGTTCCGCAGCAGGGTGTTTTTTAGCCACGCAGAGCCTCTTGCAATTGCATTACGGCTTGCTCTAAAAGAGCACGGCGCGTACCGAAATTTAAGCGCATGTGGCCACTGCCACCAGGGCCAAAAGTGGTGCCTTCATTTAACCCGAGCTTGGCTTGCTGAACAAAAAACTGATGCAGCTGATCATCGGTTAAGCCAAGCTCTCTGCCATCTAACCATAGCAAACACGTAGCCTCGGGTGCCGAGCAATGAATACCCTCTATAGAAGAAAACGCCTCCACTAACCACTGGCTATTGCCCTCTAAGTACTTAAGCAAAGCTTCTAACCAAGTGTCGCCATCCCGGTAAGCCGCTTCCACAGCAGCTAGTGTAAGCGGGTTGTACGGGCTAACGGCGCTGCGGCGAAAAGCACGCTGTAGTGCTTTTTTGTCGGCGGCATGGCTCGTCACTACGGCCGATAAGTTTAGGCCAGGAATATTAAACGTTTTGCTCGCCGAAATGGCAGTAATTAAGCGCAGCTCGGGCGGAGCCAATGTGGCTAGGGGTACATACGTATGGCCTGTAAACACTAGGTCGCAATGAATATCGTCACTAACCACCACGAGATCATGACGGAGGGCGAGTGTCACTAAGCGCTGTAACTCCTCTTTTCGCCAAACCCGCCCCACAGGGTTATGCGGGTTGCATAGCATCAATAGGCGCGCACTAGCTGCCGCTTGCTCAAGGTGATCAAAATCTAATTCGTAGCCTTGGGCTCCTTTTAGCATGGGGCTTTCCACTAAGTGGCGTCCATGATTTTTAACCACAGAAAAAAACGGCGGATACACAGGCGTGGGCACTAACACGGTGTCGCCAGGAGCTGTCAGGGCCTCCACTGTCGCCGAGAGGGTAGGGACGACGCCTGGTGTGAGCAGTACATCAGCAGGGTCTATGCGCCACTGATGGCGGCGTTGGTACCAACCAAACAAAGCCTCATAGAATTGTTCACTTGGAAAGGAGTAGCCAAAGATGGGATGCGCACTGCGTTGCTCTAAAGCATTTAAAATAGGTGTTGCCACGGCAAAATCCATGTCGGCTACCCACAGCGGTATTATATCTTCATGGCCAAAACGCTTGCTTAGGCTATCGTATTTTTCCGTGTGCGTGCCGGTGCGTTCAATGGGGATGTCGAAGTTATACATGGCGTTCCTTCTGTTATTAAGCCGTTAATAAGAGCGTTGTTGTGGAGCGGTGGCGTGCGTGGTGAGTAGCCAAATAAATGCGAAGAAAGAGCAAAGTGCTGTAATAAGCATAGCAAGTGCCATGGCCACCGGCGTGCCAGTGTAAAAAACACTCACCATAACGCTAGCCACAGCGCCCAGGCCAAACTGTGCCACACCAAATAATCCCATGGCAGCGCCGGCGTTGCGAGGGAAGAGGTTCATCAAGCCCACGGTGCTATTGGCGCCCACCATACTTGCCGGGCCAACAGTAATAAAGAGGCCGACGACCACGGCCATAATGCCCCCTAAGGCCAAGTAGCTAGTTAGCATCAACATGGCCGCACCGAACAATGCCAACACAACACCAAAGCCAAGCATGCGCACATAGCCAAAGCGTGTTACTAGGCGTGCGTTGATGAGGTTGCCTAAAAACAAGCCCATTACGTTAATGCCAAAGAGAAAACCAAAGTATTTTTCAGGCACATTAAAAAACGTAATGTAAACAAAAGGGGAGCCGGTGATATAGGCAAACATAGTGGCTAGGGAGAAACCGCCGCAGAGTAAGTAGGCCCAACTTTGCTGTTGTGATAACACCGAGCCATAGGCGCGAAAATAATTTATTAGCTTAATGTCGCCACGTTTCGCCGGGCCATTTGTTTCAGGTAGTTTGATCATCACTAACGCGAGGGCGGCGGCAGCAAAAATGAGCAAAGCCCAAAAAATCATGCGCCAATGCCCAACACTAATAATGACACCACCCAGGAGGGGAGCAAGTAGTGGAGCCACCACCATGGCCATGGTGATATAAGACATGGCTTTTGCCGCCTCATTACCTGCCCACATATCTCTTACCATGGCACGCCCTGCGGCGGGTGAAGCAGAAGCCGCTAAGCCTTGCAGCAGTCGGCCAGCGTTAAGGGTTTCTATGTTGGGGGCCAAGGCACAGGCAATGGTGGCGACAAAAAACAATGCAAACCCCACCAGTAATACGGGCCGGCGGCCATAGCGGTCTGAAAGCGGGCCGGCGATTACTTGGCCGCCGGCAATACCAATTAAAAAGGCGCCCACACTCTGCTGCACAGCCGAGGACGGCACGCCCAACTCAGTGGCGATGGCGGGCAAACTAGGGAGGTAAGTGTCGATAGAGAGAGGACCAATAGCGGCAAGAAAAGCCAACAGTAAAATAATGCCGATGTTTTGGGGGTAAGTGTTTGTCATGATGGGCCTAGTGGGCAAAGCGCGTAGTGTTTGTAAGCGCTATTAAAGTTATTCCGCGTTATAAAAGAATGAAACTTTTATCATCTTATGAGCTCTTCTTTTCATGCCGAATTTTTTCACGCCAACAAATAGTATAAGCTAGCGTATTGCTTTTATGTCAGCGCATCTACACCGCATTGGCTTTATACGACTAGCCAGTAAGAGACCCATTATGAAGCATGTGATTTTTGCGATAGTAAGTGCTTGCTATTTATCCGCTTGCACAGCATTGATGGTACCAAATTCAGACAGAGAGTTGTTAGAGCTAGCACGGAGTGGGAATGTAGCAGCTCAAGTGCACATGGGGGAGCGGTATTATAACGGTGTTGGGGTTGCGCAGGATTATGAAAAGGCAAGAGTGTGGTTCAGCGTAGCGGCCGAGCAAGGTAACACGGAAGCTAAATACCTGTTAGCGCGCATGAGTTATTTAGGGCAAGTGGCAGAGCCGGATATGGAGCAAACCCGCTATTGGCTTGAGCGTGCCGCGAAAAAAGGGCATAGCGAAGCACAATATTTCATGGGGCTCATTAATGCCACTGGCAATATCGTCGAAAGAAATCCACAGCAGGCTCGTCAATGGTATCAACGTGCCGCCAAACAAGGTTATGTAGCGGCCCAACGTAACTTGGCAATAATGTTTCTGGATGGCGAAGGCGGCGAGCAAGATTACCAACAAGCCAAGAATTGGTTTGCAAAAGCAGCTGCCGAAGGTGATGCGGCTGCATTGCATGGTTTAGGCGCTCTCTACGCACGAGGGCAGGGGGTTGAAAAAGACCTTGAACGAGCCAGAGAACTATTTACACAAGCTGCGGTACAAGGGTTTCCTCCCGCTCAGTATAACCTCGGTGCCATGCATGTGTGGGGCATTGGCGCAGAGAGGGACTATGAGAAAGCCAAGCAGTGGCTAGAGCTATCTGCGCAAGCGGATTACCCCAAAGCGCAGTTTAACCTTGGTATGTTGTATGAACACGGCTACGGCGTGAAAAAAGACCCCGCAGAGGCTAATAAATGGTATCGCCAGGCGTGTGACGGCGGCCATGAAGATGCCTGTCGTAACCTTTAAGATGCCGCTTTAACCATAGTGTTTTGCGCACCGCTTCTATTTAGATAGCTAAGCGTTATATTTCATCTAAACAGTTTGAATCTAAGGCGAGAGAGGCAGGCTCCTTTTTCGCCTTTTCTTATTGAAGATGAAAGTGTTTTCGCCGCAGGGTGTTTTCATCGTAAGGAGAAGGTTAATGCAAAATTTAGTGTTTATTGTCGCCTCCTTTGTAGCAGGTGTTGTACTGAGTGTAGAGAGCGCCATCGGAGGCGTATTTGGTGAAAGTATTGGCGACTTGGAAGCATCTTTTTATGTGTTTTTTGTGCCTTTAGTGTTGTCGCTGCCCTATGTATTAACCCGTAGCCGGCTCAAGATTAAGCATGCTTTCACGTTGCCTAAACATGAGCTAGGAGGTGGTGTTTTAGGCGCTTTATACGTGGTGTTGTTGTTTATGAGCGTGTCGGAACTGGGTGTGGGCATTGCCATGGCCCTTGTGCTCATGGGGCAGCTCGGCGTGAGCGTGGTGGTGGAACATCATGGTTGGGCAGGGGTGCAAAAAATCCCTTTTAACCGCGATAGATTGTTTGCCATGTGCCTGTTCGCGGCTGCTTTGTTCTTGATAGTGTAGGGGGGAAGATGCAGCTTTTGTTTCTATTATTGCCGTTGGTTGCTGGCGCTGCCGTGAGTTTACAAGGCGCAGTAAATGGTTCCCTAGGCCGCAAAGTGGGGCGTATTGAAAGCGCCTTTGTATCGTTTTTGATGGGCTCTTTGTTTTGTGGTGCCGCTATTTTTGTATTTGGCACGGGTGATGTGTTTGCCGTTACAGAAGTGCCTTTATGGCAAGTGTCGGTGGCTATATTAGGCCCTCTGTATGTGCTTATTATGATTGTTGTTATCCCTGTTATCGGTGTTACCGCCACCTCTGTCACGGTTATTATTGCGCAGTTAGCTACGAGTATGGTGATAGACCATTATGGTTGGATAACGGGTGAAATCATTCCGTTTGATAGCCATCGTTTGGTGGCGCTTTTGCTTTTGTTTAGCTCCTTATATTTTATTTTCAAAGATAGAAAAGAACGCTCCCGCTAACGCCTTAAACGCTGGAGCGTAGCGTCTAGGGCATTGGCGAATTGTTGCTTGTCACGATCAGAGTAGGGCGCTTGGCCACCCGTGACTTGGCCTTGGTCACGTAGTTCGCTGAGCAAGTTGCGGGTTGCTAAGCGGTCGCCCATGTTTTGTTCGGTGAATACTTTGCCGCGCGGATCAATAGCGGCTACTTTCTTTTCAATCAAACGTGCAGCCAGGGGGATATCACTGCAAATCACCACATCACCGGTTGTTGCGTGTTCCACAATGTAATCATCAGCAGCGTCAGGCCCGCTTGGGACCACAACTAAACGAATGAGTTGGAAGTTGGGTTTGGCCTGGGGTTGCCCCGCCACCATAACAACATTAATGCGGCGTTTAAGAGCAAAGCGCACAACTAAATCGCGTGCAGGCCGTGGGCAGGCGTCAGCGTCTATCCAAATTTTCACACATATTCCTTCAGTAACAAATAAAAGTACACCGAGTTTAACGGCAGGTAGTGGTGCCAAAACTATCAGTAGTGCAGCGTTTGGTGTTGCCGCGATTGTCGCGGTAAATGGTATTACCAAACGAATCCTGATGCGAGCGTGTCACATTGCCTCGGTTGTCTCGGTAGGTGGTGTTACCAAAAGAATCTGTGCGGCTGCGTGTGACATGGCCTTGGTTATCGCGATAAGTGGTGTTGCCAAAGGAATCCGTTCTACCACGGATAGTACGGCCGTTATTGTCGCGCGTAACGGTATTGCCGAAGCTGTCGGTGGTGGTACGGTAAGTGTTGCCTTGGTTGTCGCGGCAAACTTGGTTGCCGAAAGAGTCAGTATTGCAGCGTACTTGTGCCTGTGCGGTAGGTGCACAAGCAAACACAATAATAGCTATAACAGTAAGTGGCAGGCGGCTCATGGATCCCTCCAATAATCATGCATGGTAGTGGGCACTATATCAGAAAGCGCTGAATAACAGCGCGGGCAATGCTAGCGCGCTAGGCAAGCATGCATGTTAACGAATGTGGTGGGCTGCTAAGCGTGCTATGTTAAACGCTTGTAATGGGGAGCAAAGGTGTTCATGAAAGGTCGATTAAAAGGTAGAACAATTGTACTTACGGGGGCTTCCAGCGGCATCGGCTATGAGGCGGCATTAGCAATGGCACGCCGCGGTGCGCATGTTTGCTTGGTCGCGCGGCGAGAAATAGAACTGCATAAAGTAAAACGAGAAATTGAAAGCCGTGGTGGCCAGGCTTCGGTGTATCCCTGTGATTTAAGCGATAAAAGCGAGATTGCTGCCTGCGCTGAAAAGATATTGGCGGAACACTCGAGTATCGATGTATTGGTGAACAATGCGGCGCACTCTATTCGTCGGCCAATAGAGAAATCCTTTGAGCGTTTACACGATTACGAACGCACCATGCAGCTGAACTATATCGGAGCAGTGGCGATGACATTAGCTTTCTTGCCGCGCTTTCTAGAACAGGGGCACGGCCATGTGGTATCGGTATCGAGCCTTTCGACGCAAATACCTATCCCTTTGTTTTCGGCTTATTTAGCTAGTAAATCTGCACTGGAATCGTTCACACGTTCACTGCAAGCAGAGATGGGGCATCAGGGGGTGACTACTACTGTGGTGTACTTCCCTATGGTGCGTACTCCTATGTCTTCGCGCACCGCTATTTACAAATATATGCCCATGATGTCGGTAAAAAAAGCAGCCGGCTGGCTCGTGAAAGCTTGTGAAAAAAGGCCTGCACGAGTGGCACGCAATATGGGTAGGGTGGGGAGTACCTTGCTGGCGCTATCACCAGGGCCTGCCACACGATTGCCGCAGCCGTTGTTTAGAGGGATGGATGCGTTATTGGCATTGGGGCTAAAGCTGAGGAAATAACAAGCTTCCTAGGGTGGCCACGTAATAGTGTGGCTACCCTAGGCGTTGGCATGCCTTATTTCTATTTCTTTAGCGGCTTGTGTGGTACGTCGCCCTCACGGCCTTTAAGCATGTAGTTGAAGTAAAACGGCGGTAAGAAGCGTTTTTTCACCTGCCAATAAATCTTCGATTCTTTGAAAGGATCTAGCGGCAAGGTGGGTGTTACTTTGCCATCGTAAATAAATTCAGCCTGCATCACTGTGCCATAGCCTGTTACCACAGGGCATGAGGTATAGCCATCATACTTAGCAGAAAGAACGCTTTTGTTGAGCTTGGCCAGAATATTAGCGGCAGCAACAGGTGATTGCTTACGCACCGCGGCAGCTGTTTTAGACGTGGGCAGTGAGCTGCTGTCGCCGAGGCTAAATACGTTTTGATAGCGCACGTGCTGAAGGGTGTATTTATCCACATCCACCCAACCGTCGTCATTAGCGAGTGGGCTGTTACGAACGAAATCGTGCGCACACTGCGGTGGCGTGACATGAAGCATGTCGAAACTTTCGGTGAATTCCTCAGTGCTACCATCTTTGTTTGTTACGCGGAAAGTAGCGAGCTGCTCCTCACCGTTTACCGCAATCAGCTCGCTTTGTAGTTGTGCTTGAATGCCATAACGATTAATAACTTTTTCCAATGATGGAATAAAATCTGCCACGCTAAATAAAGCAGCACCGCCTACATAGAACTTCACCTCACTGAATTGATCAAGCAAGTGCTTTTTGAGGTGGTCGGCCATTAAGTACGCAATTTTTTGTGGTGCGCCTGCGCATTTAATGGGAGTGGAAGGCTGGGTGAAAATGGCTTTGCCACCTAAGAAAGTGCGCATGCACTCCCAAGTGTATTGCGCCATGAGCGGGTCATAGTTGCTGCAAACACCGTTGCGGCCTAACGTTTCTTTGAGCCCTTCGATACGATCCCAATCTAGTTTAATGCCAGGTGCGACGACCAAAATGTCGTAGCTCATAACGTGGCCATTAGAAAGGGTTAATTGGTTATTGTCTGGGTCTAGCTCCGTCACGGCTTGGCGCACCCATTTTGCTTTTTCAGGTAAGGTTTCAGCTTGTGGTTTGGCGGTATCGGCTAAGGCATAAGCGCCGCCACCCACTAAGGTAAAAGCGGGTTGGTAATAATGCACATCGCTTGGCTCAACAATGGCTACATCCAAATCAGGGCTTTGACGTAATAAAGAAGCTGCGACGCTGGTGCCCGCGGCACCGCCCCCAATGACCACTACGGTGTGGTGGGCTGCTAGTTCTGTAGACATATAGGTCTCCTTCCTTAGTGGCGCCAGTTTTAAGTAACCGGCACTGAAACAAGTATAAAAATAATAGTACAGCTAAACGGTAGTGTATGACCGCTATTATGTTGTTTTGTTTTTAATAGTGGCCGTTAGCGTGTTAATCATCAGCGTTGGGACGCTGCAAAGCCTTTAACTCCATTCTTAATGCATCGGTCAACGGTAGGCTTTTATTCGTGGCATGATCAAAGTGCACTTGCACGGCACGGCCTGTGGCCACCAATTGGTCGTTTTGAAAAGCTTCATGCGCCACCACAAAGGAGGCGTTGCCAATGCGTTCGATATAGCTGCGTACTTCTACATCGTGGCCGTAAAAAACCTGCGCAATAAAATCTACTTCTGTGCGCGCTAGAATTAAGCGTAAGTCAGACACTTTAGAGCCGTCTATAAATATATCAAAAATAGGAGCTCGTGCGGTTTCAAACCAACAATTTAAAACGGTGTTGTTGATGTGCCCAAATGCATCGGTTTCGTAAAAGCGTGGAGTAAAAGTACTGCTTAGCATCGTTAACTCTATACGGTGGTGAAAGATGATGATTGATTATGGCACAGCTGCATTTTGTTAGCTGCGTTTAGCTTCCACAGCTTGTAAATATTCAGCAATTAATGCGTTAGCCCAAGAATTAGCGCGCCACCCTTCAAAGAATGCACAGTGGCTACCGCGCTGCGTGCATACTTGGAGAGCCGCTGGCATTTGGCGCACCATAGGTTCATGTTCAATGGCGTTTTGCTTTACACATACAGGGTCATCGTCGGCGTTTAAGGCTAACAAGGGCACTGTAATGTGTGGCATTACGGCAATGGGGTTCGTACCTGCTAAGTAGGTTTCAGTGCAGGAGTAGCCGGCCACGCCATAAAGATGAGTATGCAATTCGGCCAAATTGTTAGCCTGTAGCGCTTCATTAAACCCTGGTTTTTGTTGTAGTACTTCAGCGTGAGGCTGCAGAAATTTTTGCCGCAGTGATGCCATCATCTTACGGCTGTAAAAGGGTAAAACACGGTTGAAAGCAACTCGTAAATCGTAGCCTGGGGCAGTAAGCAACGCCCGCCGTAAAGGCTGCATTTTCTTGTTCTTCCCCGAGGTAACGAACAAGCAAGGCGGAGCCTGCTGACACACCGACACCATAAAGAGGAGAGTGCGGAAATTGCTGTTGGATGTGTGTTATTTGCTCGCGTAAATCATCCACGTGGCCCATGGTGTTGTAGCGTGGTGCGGTAAAAGGCAAGTCATCATGCCCGCGGCGGGTGCAGACCACTACTCGCCAGCCAGTAGTTTCATATAAGTAGCGTACAAAAGAGCGCATGCTGTGTGGGCTGCCGCCAATAGTGTGCAGCACCACAATGGTGGGCGTGCTTGGGTTGTCGTTTGTAGGCCCCCAATCAAGCGCAGTGGTGCCGCCATCAGCCATGCGGAGCATTTCACGATGGTATTGCATTGTAGGCGCAAATTTATCTTTAAGAATGAGCCATATTAACTGCAAGTGCGTGTTGTAAGCCCAAGGCGTGGGCTTGTAAGGCCGTTGCAAACGCGGCAATAGTTGCAGCAATTGTTGGTTAAGGGGCGTGTCGGCATATACCAAGCGCGGCCTGTGTACCGCATGACGTTGATAATGAATAAACCACGCTACAGAGAGCAAAAGCATAATACTCATTAACTGCATCATGAAGCTAAGCCATCCTTGGTGTTAGTCTGCTTCGCGCAAAATTTGCATGGGGCTAGTGGTGCCCACTCTGCGCGTACCTATTAATCCCACGCTACTGATGAGCAAAGCGCCAATGAGCGGCAGTGTTGCAAGCCACCAGTGAGGGTGCCAGTTGAGGTCGAAGACAAAACGATAGAGCACAAAACTCGTTATTTCTGCCCCGAACCATGCCAATAAACCGCTTGTGGCACCTAACGTGGCAAATTCATATAGGTTTAAGCGACGAATAAAAGCGCGTGAAGTTCCTAGGGCGCGTAATACAGCGCCTTGGTGAATACGAGCGTTTAGCGTGCTTTGTACGCTAGCCAGTAGCACCATAATGCCTGCGGCTAGTACAAAAATGAGCAAGCTTTCTATGGCGAGGCTCACTTGTGCCAAAATGCTGCGCAACTGTGTGATCACAGTATTCACGTTGAGAATGCTCACAGAAGGGTATGCTTCGTAGAGTGAGCGAAGCTCATGGTGTTGTTCGGGCGGTAAATAAAAACTAGTTAGCCAAGTAAAAGGCAAGTTGGGTAAGTAATCGGGTGCAAACACCACAAAAAAGTTGGGCTGCATATTATTCCAATTTACTTTGCGGAAGCTGCTTACTTCAGTGGCATACATGCGCCCTGCGATATTAAAACGTACTTCGTCGCCCAGTGTTAAGCCTAAGCGTTGGGCAAAATCTTCCTCTACAGAAATAGGTACAGCAGCACCGTTTCTAGGTGGCCACCACACGCCTTTGGTGAGACGGTTGTCCGCAGGCAAGTGTGCAGCCCAAGTGAGGTTTAAGTCGCGCTGAATGGAGCGCTCTGCTGCTGAATTAGGTGGGAGTGCTTCCAATATGGGTGTGGCATTAATATGCGTTAAACGGCCCGGCGTCATGGGGTAGTAGGTAGCAATGTTAGGGCTAATTTGCGCCAGTTGTTTGGCAAAGCCTTCTTTCTCATGGGGCATGATGTTAAAGGCAAAGTGGTTAGGGGCTTGCGCCGGCAATTGTTGCTGCCAGTTATCGAGCAGCTCACTGCGGAGCAAAGTAATGAGCGACATGGCTAATAGAATCAATGTAAATGCCAAAATTTGGCTGATGGCCAGAATTGGAGTTTGCAATAAATGGCCGAGCCCTAGGCGCCATGATAGCTGCCGCTGCGATAATGCTTGGTTGATGCGTTGCAGAACAACGTACAGCACTACACCTAAGAGCAATGCTGTGCCGAGGCCGCCAAGCAAGAACAAGACGGTGAGCGACCAACTCAAACTGAGGCGCCACATAATAAATACAAGGGTTACCAAAGCTAGGCCATATACAAACCAAGCACTGCTTGGCATGGGCTTTAATTCGGCACGTAGTACGCGCATGGGCGGTACTCGGCCCAAGGTAATAAGGGGAGGCAGTGCAAAGCCAAGCAGCATAATCATGCCGGTTAGCCATGTGGTAACGATGGTGCCGAGGCTGGCAGGGGGGATGTTGTTAGGGAGGAAGTCTGCCAGGAGTACAAAGAGAAACTGTTGTGTAAACCAACCAAGGGCTACACCGGCAGTGCTCGCCACTGCGCCAACCAACAACAATTGCAGCACAAAAATATTAAGGGTTTGCTGGCGCGATAAGCCGAAGCAGCGTAATAAAGCTGCATAATGATGGCGCTGGTTAGCAAAGTGCGTGGCCGTTAAAGCAATACCTACGCTAGCCAAAAGCACCGCTAC
>Ga0079226_10000267_pt1 | contig 34761 bp, 34 predicted proteins | sample Poulit2014_FD_76345 | JGI IMG/M metagenome (GOLD analysis project Ga0079226, IMG submission 76345) | Agricultural soil microbial communities from Georgia to study Nitrogen management - Poultry litter 2014 | ecosystem: Environmental > Terrestrial > Soil > Agricultural land | place: USA: Georgia...
AAGACTGTCCGTGCGCAGTGCCAGTGCTCCGAAAAACATGAATGCGACGACGAACAGGCCGACGACAATCTGTGACAGGATCATCTGGGACATGAAGGTGCTTGTCTTCATGGGAGAGACATTAATCCTCTGTTTCAGTTCAGGTGAATTGAACTCCGACATGATGTTGCCCACGAGTATGAGCAGGAAGAGCATGATCCAGTACCCGGCAAAGTTGGTGTAGTTTCTCATATACTCAAAATTACTCTGTGCCTCGACATCCACCGATTCATGAATTTCTACATCTATACTGTCTGAAAGCAGCTCTGTGACCGCATCTGTGTGAAGTTCGCCCGTGGTGTCGAAGTCCGCCTTAAGAAATGTGAAATACTGCCGGATGGCGGTCTGCATCTGCAAATGTTGCGTCGACCGCTGGTCTGCCGTAGTCTCGACGACCGGTCTGCCGGATGTGAATCTTGATTCTGCATCTTCGGGGATTGTGATGAAACCGTCTATGGCATTGAGGAATATCTTCTCCTCGAGCGCCTCAATATCCGGATTTTCCTCATTGGAGACCACGACTTCGTTGTTTTCATCCAGGTAGTCGATCAGTCCCCGGCTCATTTCAGAACGGCTGTGGTCGATGATGTCGATTCTCAGAGACTCTGAAGTATAGTTTTCACTTGAGTTGCCCAGTGAGAACATGACTGCAAAGATGAAAAATGCAGAGAGCAGAATAACAATCAGAATTCTGTATTTCCAGAAGTGGAGGAGAATCCCTTTAAATACTGTCATATTGTTTCCTCCTCAATGAAAGTAATGTGATGGAGAAAAAGACGGCCGCATACCCGGTCAGCATGCCGATGGTCGCCCAGTAGTCATCATAGTTGCCGAGAAAATTGATTTTATACATCGTATCCGTAAGTCTTGCGAGCGGGTTGAGTGTATTCACCCATGTCAGATTATTTTCTATGAGGATGATTTTTATGAAAGGCCCCATGAGTCCTGACAGTGCGGCAAGTCCAATGATGAATATTACTGACACCGTCGTTTTCATACCGGCGTTGATTTTCGGGAGAAGTCCGATGATCAGCCCGAGTCCGATACCTGTCAGGTTGGCGATGAAAAGCAGTCCCAGGGTTGGTCCTAATTCCGTGAACAGGTTGATCTTATAAAGGATGATGATGACGGTCAATATTAAGAAATTCGTGGCCAGATTGAGAATGAGTGCGCCGAGTACGCTGGCTGACAGGAATTTGACTTTGCTGTAGGGGCTCGCTGCGAAACGTGCTCCCATGGGATCCAGGTTCGGCTGCATCGACGACATGAATTCAATGCCGGAGAAGATGCCGTAGAATGCGATCATGGCAATCAATGAATAGAAGAGCACAGCTTCCGGCTGGGCTTCCTGGCTGTGCTCTTCTATGAACTGGGCTTCAAAATCATAGTTTTCATAAGGTATGCCGGAGCCTGCGACCTTTTCAATCTGATTGATGACCATCTCGAGTACCGTCTGGTCGAAACCAGTTTCTGTCACAAGCAGTTTGTTGTCCCCGTGTATATAACCTGAAAGATCGCCCTGCTTCATTTCCGACACGGCTTCCTCCTCTGACATGACGGTCATGTTTATGAAATCAATATCTTCAATCACTTCTGTCAATTCCTGGTCTTCCTGGATGCCGACGTCAATGTTTTCAAGTTCTCCGACGGTCATGTTTGAAGTCGCCATGATGAACAGGCCGGTGAGCAGCAGCGGATAGCAGAGTGTCCAGAACCAGAAACCGAAATCCTTGAAACTGATACTGATCAGATAATAGGTCATGCGGAATATATTCATCAGTCCCTCAACTCCTTGCCTGTAAGCTCCAGGAAGATATCACTCAAAGTGGACCGTTCGCTTGTGAGTTCCGTATACGTCAGATTGTTGGATTCTATGAACTTGATGAGGTTAGCCAGGTTGTTCTCCTGCTTTTCGAAGTGGATGAGGTAGTTGTTGTTTTTGTTAGTCACTTTGACAACATGGGGCAGTTCCGAAAGTCTTTTTTTCATCTCCGGGTCTTCTGTCAGGAAACCGACCTCCACCCTTTCCTGCGTGGAAATGGATTCCTGGAGCTGTCCGACTGTGCCCTGGGCGATATTGCGGCCCTGATCCATTATGACCATGCGGTCGCACAGCTGTTCCGCCTCTTCCAGATAGTGGGTCGTATAGATAACGGTCCTGCCGTCCGCCTTCATCTTTTTGACACCTTCAAGTATGAAGTTCCTGCTCTGTGCATCGACTGCAACGGTCGGTTCATCCATGAAGAGCAGTTCCGGTTTGTGGGCGATGCCGCAGGCGATATTAAGCCGGCGCTTCAATCCTCCTGAGAGCTTGCCCGGCGTGAAGCGACGGTATTTGTCCAGCCCCACGAAGTCAATCGCTTCCTCCACCAGTTTTTTCCGCTCTTTGCTGTTTTGAATGTACAGTCCGCAATAAAAATCTACATTTTCATAAACGTTCAACTTATCGAAAATCGCCAGTTCCTGCGGTACAATGCCGATACGCCGTTTTACATCGTTGTTGTTGGAATCGACTTTCCTGCCGAAGATTTCAATGTCACCGCTGTCGAAGCTGAGCAGTGAAAGCATACAGTTTATGGCCGTGGTCTTGCCGCAGCCGTTGGGACCGAGCAGACCGACGATCTCTCCGTCCTGAGCGTTGAATGAAAAATGGTCCAGTGCAATCAATTCGTTATACCTTTTGACGACTCCGTCCATCATAATCATTATGATTCCTCCCCGTTCAATCTTTGTTACATTAAGTTTATACTGTTATTGAATCAGTTGTTAGTGTATAAAATAATGATAGAGGGTGACAGATGTCATGAATCGGGGGGTGAGGGTATGAGAGTAATCATAGAAAAACTGCTGCTGTACATAATGCTGACTGGTTTCTATTTCGCGGATGCTGAGGGGGCAAGTCTGGTTATCGCACTGTTTGCTTTCATACTTTTCTTTTCCATGGACTTGTCGGGACACCGGTTCATCGTACCGGCCGCCACGGCGATTTTCACTTTATCACTACTGCTTGGCGGGGGATGGATCTATTATGTGCCACTGCTCAGTTTCTCGGTGGCCGGCCGCTACAGAAAATGGGCCATTGCCACGTTCATCTTCCATCTGGCGGAACCGAAAATTTCACTGATTGTGCTCTCGGGCATCGTCATATACATGGTCTATCTGCGGGATGGGATGTCGGCGCTGGAACTGGAGAACAAACAGGTTAGAGACCAGCTGACAAGCGATAACCTGGTGCTCCGGCGGCAGCATAACGAACTGCTCAAAAATCATGAAAAAGACATATATATGGCGGGGTTGAATGAGCGGAACAGGATCGCTCGTGACATGCATGATGCACTCGGGCATTCACTGAGCAGCAGCATCCTTCTGATTGAGTCACTGCAGTATGTCAGGGATGAGGAGAAGCTGAAGGAATCGCTCAGCCTGTTGCAGGGCAGGCTGAAGTCGGGGATGGATGACATACGCATGAGCATCCATCATCTGTATGAAACATCCATCGATTTAAAATCGCGTATCGAAGACTATATGGAAGAGATGGAGCCGTTTGATGTAGAGCTGTACTATGATGTGGATATGGAAATCGGACATGAGGTTAAAATAGATATCCTCTCCATAGTGAAAGAGGCGCTTACGAACGTCAAAAAGCATTCCCAAGCGTCAGAGGTGAATATTTTCATCAAGGAACAGAATGATTTTCTTACACTCTCCATAAAAGATAACGGCAGCAGGAAACCGGAGAAGAACAAAGGCATGGGGCTTTTGTCCATGCGGGAAATCGTAGCGAAATACAGCGGGATATTCAACACATTCCATGACGGTGGATTTACGGTCCATATTACGCTTTACAAGGAGGGCATCAAATAGATGGATATAATAATAGTAGATGACGATGCACTGGTTGTTAATGCCCTCGGGACGATACTGGAAGGTTCCGGACACACTGTTGTGGCCACGGGCGGAAGCGGGCGGGAGGCGGTTGCCCTTTACCGGAAACACACGCCGGATCTCCTGATGACGGATATACGGATGGACGGCATGTCCGGACTTGAAGCGAGCAGGAAGATACTGGATGAAGACAGCAGGGCGAACATCCTGCTGATCACCACCTTCAAGGATGATGAGTACATACACGAGGCACTTAAAATCGGTTGCCAGGGGTATTTGCTCAAAGATAATTTCAAAGGGATACTGCCCGCCATCCAGGCTGTCGCATCCGGCAATATGGTCTTTGACAGCGATATTGTAAAAAGTATGTCCACCCGGTCGCATGGCCGGGCAATGGCAGTTCTTTCCGAAAGGGAGCAGGGGATACTGAGGGAAGTCGCCGAGGGTCTGAGCAACAGGGAGATTGCAGAGAAACTGTATCTTAGTGAGGGGACTGTGAGGAATTACATCTCGCAGATGCTGACAAAGCTTGAACTGCGTGACAGGACCCAGCTTGCCGTCTATTACTACAAAAACTAGAAAGAGGATGCTGGGGCCAGCATCCTCTTTACATTTGGCTTATTTCAATTTTGGCCAGTAATCTCTGTTGGCTTCAATGAGATCATCAAGAATGTCTTTGGCAACCGAGGCACTCGGTACTGTCCTGGACAAAATCAGTGCCTGCCAGAGTTTCTGATAGGATTCTTCCTCGAACGCCTCCACCACAAGCTTTTCTACACCGGCCTGCTGTTCCATCAGGGACTTCTGGAATCTCGGAATCTCTCCGACCACGAGTTTTTCAGGGCCTGTGCTGCCGACGATGCACGGTATCTCCACCATTGCTGTCGGATCGAAGTTACGGATGGCGCCGTTGTTCTCAACGATCATCAGCATGCGTTCCTTCGTATTGAATGCAATCGCCCTGGCGAGGTCCACGATATAGGAGGCGTGTTCATCAATCGTGAGCCTGGTATCCTCCGCAGTGCCTTTTTCGATGATTGCACGGCACTCGCTGAAGATAAATTTTTCACGTCCTTCCATCACTTCATTGGCGCGCGTGCGTTCTGAATTTGAATTTGCGACTTCGTAATCCGGGAAGAAGTAGTATTTCAAATATGTGTTCGGGATCGTACCCGGATCCAACGCCTGGATGTCCTTTGCCTTTTTCAGCGTGCTGTTCCAGCTTGCCTGCTGCTCGAGTTCGGAGCTGCCGTCCGTCGCATAGCCGTTTTTACTAACATGGCTGATGACTTCCGGCATAAGGGTATTGCCTTTTTTGTCACGTATATCCGTCCACCAGCCGAAGTGGTTCAGTCCGTAGTAGTCGACTTCAAACTCCTTGCGGGAAGAGAGGCCGAGGTTTTTGGCTATCAGCTCTTCGATGCCGATAGGCATATCGCAGATGTTCAGGATCCTTGCGTCCGGGCGCAGTTTGCGTGTCGCCTCGGCCACGATTGCTGCCGGGTTGGAATAGTTGAGCATCCATGCGTCCGGTGAATATTTCTCCATGTAATCAATGAGCTCGAGCACTCCCGGGATGGAGCGCATGCCGTAGGCGATGCCGCCGGGTCCGCATGTTTCCTGGCCGATGACACCATGTTTGAGCGGAATCTTTTCGTCCTGCTCCCGCATTGCATATTTGCCGACCCTGATATGGGCCATGACGAAGTCGACATCCGTGAAGGCTTCCGCAGGATCCGTACTGGCTGTGAGTGTCACCCAGGGCGCACGCTCTTCCAACAGAATGCCGCATGCATCAGCAATTGTCTGCTGGCGCTCTTTGTCGTTGTCATACAGTTTGATGGTATCAATCGGGAACTCATCGAGATAGTCGAGCAGCATCAGGATGATTCCCGGTGTGAAGGTGCTTCCGCCGCCTGCGATTGTAATATTGAATTTTTTCATTGTCATTTCCTCCTGAGTATCTTTTTTATTTCACTCAGACCATTGCTTCGAAGTATTCCCTGACCTGGGGGACGCTCAGGCCCACGATGACCTGCACACTCGTGCCGCTCTTTGCGATGCCATGGGCCATCTGACCGTTTGTAAAGTAGTCGTTGTCCTTGACCTTGCCGGGGTCATTGACAGTTACCCTGAGCCGAGTGGCACAGTTTGTGACATCCTTGATGTTTTCACTGCCGCCGAGACCTTCCAGGTAATAGACAGCCTTATCTTCGTACTCATTGCCGGTGCTTTCGGCTGCAACGGCGGGTTCACCGGTTTTCTGATCAAGATAATCTTTTTTGGTATACAGTTTTGCTTCTTCACCGGTTTTTCTGCCGGGAAGGGCTATATCGAATTTCTCTATCAGGTACTTGAATGTGACGAAATAGATGCCCGTAAAGATGAATCCGATGACTGCCTGCGTGATATAGATGCCGCCGTGGCTCGCAGCAAGCGGTATCCAGTTGATTGCTGCGATATCTATCAGGCCGCCGCCCATGAGTCCGACGACGCCGAACATATTCATGATCATGATCATTGTTGCACCGAGCAGCGCGTGTATGACGAACAGATACGGTGCGATGAACAGGAATGTGAATTCCAGCGGTTCGGTGATTCCTGCAAATACTGCTGTAGCCGTTGCAGGCAGTACGAGCGCCAGCATCTTCTTCCTGTTCTCCTTCGGAGTGGAGTAGTACATGGCGAGACCGATGCCGAGGCAGCTGAATATCTTGATGTTGCCCTGGAGCAGGAAGCCGTAAGGGTACAGCTCACTGAGCGGCGCATCGGAGCTGCTGTACTCGGAGAGTTCTGAAATCCAGAGCGGCTTCAGCCCTTCATTTACAGCAGCAGGGCCGAATTCGAACGGCGTATAAATGAAGTGGTGCAGGCCGGTCGGTATCAGGATCCTCTCAAGGAAGTGGAATATCCACACGCCGATATAACCGGATTGAAGCATGATATCCTGCAGTGAGGCGATGCCTGTCTGGACATACGGCCAGACGAATGCGACAAGGAAAGCCAGCGGAATCATCATGAAGAATCCGATGACCACAACGAATGACAGTCCCTGGAATATCCCGAGGACTTCAGGGAGTTTCGTATCATAGAAATTGTTGTGGATCCATATCACGATGTCCGAGATAAGTATCGCACCGATGATGTTCGTATCCAGCGTGGCGATGCCCGCAATCTCTTTGACCCCTGTGAGATTTTCAACGCCTTGTGACAGGTCGACGCCGAAAGTCTCCGGCCAGAGGGTCAGTATCGTATTTATATAGTTGTTGAACACCAGGTAGATCATCAGTGCTGCGAGCGTCGCCCTGGCCTGGGCTTTTTTCGCCAGTGAAATCGGCAGCCCGATGACGAAGGCGAGTTCCATGTGGTCAAAAATTGTCCAGCCGCCGCTTTCAATGATCGACCAGATGCTGTGCCACATCGTCCCTTCCACCGCGATATCCCCCATGATATTCGGATTTTTGAATAAAGTCGCAAGCCCTACGATAATCCCGAAGAAGGCGAACAACAGCACGGGAACTATCATGGCGCTTCCAAATCTCTTAACAGCATTCATAGGCAAAAACTCCTTCCTGTATGTCTTAAGGGCCACTTTAAAGGAAGCGTTTTCAATTTCCAACACGTTTGACGCATTTAGGAATAGAATAGTACGATATGATTATATTTACAGGAGACGGAAATATTTTCATCAAGGACAGGGGATAGGATAATGGTACTGGATAAGCTCGTGAATGAGTATTATGATGCATTAAGTGACAATGATCTCTACGTCATCAAAGTGATACATGACAATATAGACGATATGAAGGTGATGAAGATACAGGAGTTGGCAGAGCTCTCGCATATATCGATATCATCGATACACCGGCTGGCAAAGAAACTCGGTTTCGACGGCTACAGCGATCTGAAGTCATACATCAAGCTGAATGATGCAGCGGGGGAGGACACCCAGGATCTGATGGAACTGCTTGAGCATGATATAAAACAGACATTGAAGCACCTGGACCAGCTGAACTTCGACAGACTCAACCGCATGATCGATGAAGCGCCCTTCATCTACATCTACGGTACGGGGACCGCCCAGCTTGAAGTGGCAAACGACGTGCAGCGCCAGCTCCTGTCTTTATACAAGCGGTCTATGGTTCTGAAAAATGAACGGGAACTGATGAACGGCATCGAACAGTTGGCGGATGGGGAGATTCTTCTGATCATTTCACTTTCGGGGGAGACGAAAAATTTTGAGGATATCATCCATCTGATCAAAGCGAGGAATGTACAGTACATCAGTGTCACGACGCTGAAGGACAACCTTCTTGCACAAAATGCGATGTTCAACATATATGTAAACAGCACGCCGTTCTATCTGTTCAACGGCATCAACAATTCCAGCTTCCTGCCTTACCACATCGTCTTCGACGTGATACTGCGGAAGTTCAGTAAATGGAAGAATGAACAGGCTGATGAATAGAAAATCTCCAGAACCGTGTTCTGGAGATTTTTATATACACCGTACTTTTACCAATGCCGCTATGCTGCACTCTTTATACATGGTTCAAAATTTCAGTTGAGAGGGGACAGATAAGCTTCTATGAAGTTCCGCTGGTTTTCAATTTTGGGTGGGAGGGAGAGTTTTTCCCCCAGGCTGTCGAGAGGTTCGTCAACAGTGAATCCTGGGCCGTCTGTGGAAAGCTCGATCGTGATGCCGCCCGGCGCCTGGATATAGACGGCCTTGAAATAATGCCGGTCGACGATACCTGAGTTTGGCCACTTTTCCTCCCGCAGTTTTGAGAGCATCTCCTGCAGGTGGTCTTCATCTGAAACTCTGAGTGAGAAATGGTGGACGCTGCCGTAGCCTTCCTTTTCAAGCTGGCTGTTCCTCTGTTCGACGACATGGACCGAATCCCGGCCGACCTTGACTTCAGCCTCTGTGCTTTCGTCGGTAAGGCCCTCCTCTGTCTTCCCGCCGAGCAGTTCGAGCAGCTGGAGCGCCGCTTTCAAATACTGTACGGTGATTTCCACCGCACCGATTGAGGTGATGGCATATTCCTCCGGTATTTCATCGGTTGAGTTGGGTCTTGAATCATCATATTCAGTATCGACCATGAGCGCCATGCGCTGTTTTTCATGGTCCTCAAAAATCATGGACATATGGCCGAAACGTTGTGTGAATCCTTCGTGGTAGACACCTTTTTCATCGAAGCGGTTTCTGAAGAATTCCAGTGCTTCCATGGACGGCACCCTGAATATGGTCCTTGATATGCTGTTGGTGCCGGGCTGGAATTTTGGGGCATTGAATATCTCGAAGAATGTAATATCCGTCCCGGGCGTCCCTTGGTAATCGGAGTAGAAGAGATGGTACATGCCGGTGTCATCCTGGTTGACGGTCTTTTTGACGAGCCGGAGCCCTAATATATTCGTATAGAAGTCATGGTTGTCGAGTATTTCCTTCGTGATGGACGATACATGGTGAATGCCTTTTACTGTCATGGCTATCGCTCCTTAAAGTCTATTACTATCAGTATATAATAGAGATGGGTTAAACTCTAATAAAGGAGGACGATCTTACATGGAACATCTGTTTATAAAAAGCAGGAACCAAAGCGACCGGACGCTCATCCTGTTTCACGGCACCGGTGGGAGGGAGACGGACCTGCTCGAAGTCGCAGCCATGGTAAATGCTTCTGCCAACGTGCTGGCTTTGCGTGGTGCGGTGGAAGAGAATGGTCAGACGCGATATTTCAAACGTCTGTCTCCCCGGGAGTATGACCAGGAGAGCCTGCGTGGGGAAGGTGTGAAGACCGCCACTCTGATAAGGGAGCTTGCCTCTGAATATGAACTGGACATGGAGAAAGCGGTCTATATCGGCTACTCCAACGGCGCAAATATGGCAGCCCATCTGTTGCTCAACCACAATATTCCTGTGGCCGGTGCAATGCTCATGCATCCTGCCTACAGGAGTGAACTGATTGAAAAAGAGATCCTGCTCCGAAGCAGTGTACTGCTCACTGCAGGTGCCCGGGATATGACAGCCACAGCGGGTGAAGCCTACGAACTGAAGCAGTCCCTGGAACTGAAGGGTGCATCTGTTGAAGTCAAGCTCACAGACGGCGGTCACGAGATCGTTTCCGAAGAGCTCATGGAAGGCCATGTGTGGTATTTGAAAGTGGATGGCATGATGGATGATTTATAAATATGTTTTCCTGAGGTATCTTTCCAGCCCGTCTTCGTCACATGTATAGTCTGTAATATCATCGGCGGCGGATCTGATGTCATCACCAGCATTTTTCATCGCAGTTGCTTTACCCGCCTTTTCAAACAGAGGGAGATCGTTCATTGAATCACCGATGGCATGCACATCTTCGAAGCGGATGTCAAAATGTTCGAGCAGTGTTTCTATGCCGGTAGACTTATCAATCCCTTTCTGCATCACTTCGGCATTATGGACACTGGTCGTATAGAGTGCGTAATCCCCTGAATCCCGGTTTTGTTCCAGGAAATTGTACCAGTCGCCGATTTTCTTTTCATCCACGCTGAAGAAGAACATTTTGACGACACCCTCATACGGCAGGGTGTCGACCCACTGTTCATCCTGTTTCAGGCTGGTTTCAGTGAAGTCGATTTCAAAGGCTTTCAGTGAATCCGGCCTTTTCAGCTGGAAATCCCGGATTATATAATCCCTGTCCTGCAGGTGAGTACGGGAGGAATTATCCAGAGTATGGACTTCATAATATATTTCACGTTTCCGGGCTTCACCGATTATCTTTTCGACAGTGTCCGGGCTGAATGAAGTGGCGTCAATCTGTACGCTGTCTACATATACTCCCATGCCACTTGCGGCGACATAGCCGTCAAGCGGACAGTTGTCCGGTGTGATGGATTGTATTTCGTGGCTGGTCCTGCCGGTGGCAAAAAATATAAACATCCCTTTTTCTTTCAGCTCTGCAAGTGCAGCAGGCAGTGTAAGGGGGAATTCTGCTTTATGATTAAGTATCGTACCATCCATATCCAGGGCGATTGCTTTCATTTCTCTCTTCTCCTCGTCAAAGTAATATATCAAGATCATTGTATTTCCTTCGTAAACCGGATTATTGTGTTAAAATATTCAGTATTATTCATCATTATTAATTGACGTGCTATGATACCGGCAGGACCATTTCCCTACTTCAGGTGCTGAAGACGAGCGGTGCCGCGGCGGTCATCCTGGCAGTATCCATACTTAATTCTAGACATTTTGACACGTCTTTTAAAGTGCATTATGACTCAGAGGGATGAGTTTCTCCAGATCGGCTGATCCTTTCCAAGGATTCCTCTGTTCCTCATCGCCCTGTGTCAGGCCGTATTCGTAAATCTCATCATGCTGTAGGAGGAAGTGGAATGGGCGGTTTCATCTTCATATTCATGAATGTCATACTCCCGATCATCATCATAGTATCCACCGGCTATGTCATCCAGCTCAAATTCAAGCTCGACCGTGGAACCCTGGCAAAGCTTGCGATCCATTATGTGATGCCGGCGTTCATATTTATGAGCCTGTATGAATCGGATATCAATTTTTCGCTGTTCGTGAAAATCCTGTTATTTCTCAGTCTGTATGCTTGCGCAACATTCCTGGTCACGCGTTTCATCGCCCGGTTCCTCGATCTTGACAGGGGGCAGCGCATCCTTTTTACGAATTCCAACCTGTTCTATAATGCCGGAAACTATGGCGTGCCGGTCAATGATCTCGTATTCAGGAGCGACCCGTACGCGATGAGCGTGCAAGTCATCATGGTCGTCTTTCAGAACATGTTCGCATATTCATACGGCATATTCTCTCTGAGTGCGGAAAATTCAGGGAGGGGGCGGGCGCTTCTCGGCTATTTCAGAATGCCGATATTTTACGGACTTGCCCTCGGACTCCTGTTCAATTATTTTGATATCGGCGTGCCGGCCCCGGTCACTTCCGCCCTCGATTACATGCGTAATGCGATGATCGGAATCGTGCTGTTCATCCTCGGTGCCCAGATTGCCGGCATAAAATTCAAGCGTCTCAGGTTCAGTGCATTCGCAGCAAGCCTTTCCAGGCTTGTAATCGGTCCGGCAATGGCCTTTGTGATGCTGTTTCTATCCGGTATTGAAGGTACCACAGCGCAGGCGATCTTGATCACCTCTGCAATGCCGGCGGCTGTGAACAGTTCGATCATTGCCCAGCAGTACAGTGATGACCCGGAGTATGCAGCTGAAATCGTCATGATGAGCACGCTGCTGAGTGCTGCAACAGTGTCCTCCGTCATATATGCTGCTATGATCATATTCTGATGATTTATCAAAAGTGCCACTGTTGTGGTAAAATGAAGGGAAGATAAACGGGCGAAGGAGATTTCCAGTATGGTCAGTATCAATGAGTATTTGAATGAGTATAATATGAGTGATCTGAAGCAGATGGCACGTACGATTTCGGTGAAGAATTTTTCCAAATTGAAAAAAGAAGAACTGATTGATGCGATTGTCGAAAAACAGAAGCAGCCAGAAACTGCAGCCTATGCCTACCGCTACATCGATGACGCATCTTTTGAAAGCTGGCGGCATGCGGCAAAGGGCGGGAACGGAGATACCTACAGCCTTGAGCAGGTTTTCGGCCTCTACATCATGGGATATGCAGTCGAGGACATGGAGCAGGAGGACCGCTTTTTTATCACAGATACGGCAGCGGGCCTGTTCGGTGGAGCCGATACAGAGGAGAACCGGGAAGTGCGCATCAGCGTACAGAGGAAACTGAACCTGGTCCGGGCGTCGCTGCATCTGTATGGCATTGTAACTTTCAAACAACTGATCCATCTGTTCAAAAAATATTATGACATGGACATTACGGCCCGGGAAATTACAGACTTCCTCGCCGAATCCCCTTACGATATCACAATCAATGGGGAGAATGGGGAAATTGTCATAGATGATATGAATGACGAGCAGTATCAGATGGTGCGCAGGCTGCAGGAAGACCGGCCGTACTATGAGCCTGAATTTGCGAAGTTCATCAAGTTCAGCGATCCGAACTTCATTGATGAATCGGTTCATCACACAGAACTAAAGGACTGGATTAAAGAAAATACGGATGTATCAAAAGAGCAGCACAAAAACATCTATATCTCGCTGCTGCAGCTGATTATGAGAGGTGCCCATCGGGATGAAGTCGTGCAGTACCTGGCGTCACTCGGTGTGGAATTCAAAGATAATGGAGAGCAACGCTTTTTCTTCGATAATATTGCGGGCATCGTGAATAATACGAGACATTTCAAATTCCGGGGACATAAGGAATCTGAGCTGAAGACGAAAACGGTCGTCAGAGAAATCAAAGTGGGCAGGAATGACCCTTGCCCATGCGGCAGCGGTAAAAAGTACAAAAAGTGCTGCGGTGCATAAACTCTTTCAGTGAAGCCCTGCGGGGAATGCAGGGCTTCACTTATATTATTTCATGATTGAATTTTCAGAAAGGAGGAGGGAGATGGATCACTATAAATATCCCTATTTGAACAGACGTTTCAGTGTCTATGCCAAAAATGGAATGATTGCCACAACACATCCGGTGGCAACTGAAGCGGGGATAGATATGCTGAAGCAGGGCGGAAATGCGATGGATGCGGCAATCGCTACAGCGGCAACCCTTACAGTGGTGGAACCCACCAGCAACGGTATCGGAGGGGATGCTTTCATGATCGCCTGGATGAACGGAAGGTTGCACGGCATGAACGCAAGCGGCCGTTCACCTAAGAGGTTGTCGATGGAGGCGATCAGGTCAAGAGGTTACGACAGCATGCCGAAGTACGGCTGGCTGCCTGTAAACGTGCCTGGAGTACCTGCAGCATGGGCAAGTCTTATAAACAGGTTCGGCAACCTGACATTAAAAGAAGTACTTGCTCCCGCCATACGAGCGGCAAGGGATGGTTTTGCGATTACACCGACCGTTGCGAGATACTGGCGGACGGCATATGATAATTTCAGCTGGAAAGTGGATAATTTCGAAGAGATTCGTCCGTGGCTCGAAACTTTCGGTACAGTGACGGCCGGGGAGATCAGGACACTGCCGCAACATGCCGATACGCTCGAAGAAATTGCAGTGACGGATGCCCGAAGTGTGTATGAAGGGACACTGGCTGATAAAATTGTGTCATACAGCAAAAAGTCCGGCGGCCTGCTTACTCATGACGATCTGAAAGAGTTTGAAGTGGATTATGTCGACCCGCTCAGCGTGACATATAAAGGATACGACATTCATGAAATTCCTCCGAACGGTCAGGGGATAACAGCACTTATGGCACTCGGTATGCTCAAAAGAGATGAATTCAGCCATCTGGATGATGCCGCATATCATTATCAGATTGAAGCCATCAAGCAGGCTTTCGCCGATACGACGGTATTCGTGGCGGACGAAGATTATATGAAAGTGACGGCAGAAAAGCTGCTCGATGATGATTACCTGAAATCCCGCCGTGCGGAAATCGGTGAGGAGGCTGCCCTCAGGGAACACGGTGAGCTCCCGCAAGGTGGAACAGTGTATCTGGCTACGGCTGATGGGGCCGGGAACATGGTCTCCTACATACAGAGCAACTACATGGGCTTCGGATCTGGAGTGGTAGTCCCGGGCACTGGCATAGCATTACACAACCGAGGGCATAATTTTTCAATGGATCCGGATAATCCGAACTGTGTGGGCGGCGGTAAGAAACCCTATCATACAATCATTCCGGGTTTTATAACAAAAGACGGCAGACCGGTCGGTCCGTTTGGTGTCATGGGCGCCTTCATGCAGCCGCAGGGCCATCTTCAGGTGGCGATGAATCTGATCGATTACGGCATGAATCCGCAGAGTGCCCTGGATGCGCCGAGGTGGCAGTTCAAATCGGGGTTCGAAGTTGAAGTGGAGGACCGTTTCGATCACGATGTTGCACGTGCACTCGCAAGGCGAGGACATAAAGTCAGCGTGAACCTGGAACCGAACAGCTTCGGACGGGGACAGATCATCATTCGTGGGGAGAACGGTGTCCTGATCGGCGGCAGCGAATCCCGCACTGATGGCTCAATTTCTATATATTAGGTGAAAATTATGCAGATGAAGATATTTTGGGCATTTTTCAAAGTGGGCATGCTGGGATATGGGGGCGGCCCTGCCTCGATTCCGCTGGTCCACAAAGAAGTGGTGGATACATATGAATGGATGACGGATGAAGAATTCCAGGATTCACTGGCAATCGCCAATGTACTGCCCGGTCCTATCATAACCAAGCTCGCCGGCTATATCGGTTTCATTAAAAAGGGATGGTTGGGCATGTTGAACGCAGTCTTCGCAGCAATACTGCCGACGATCATCCTGATGATCGTACTGCTCAAACTGTTTGCGGAGTTCAAGGACCTGGACTGGGTGCAGGGGATGAGCCATGGGGTGATACCGGTCGTCGGTGTCATGCTCATCATACTGACATATGAATTTCTGGAGAAGGCGAAAGCGAAGACGACATGGAAGTTCATCATACTCTTCACAATCCTGTCCTTCCTGCTGCTCGCCGTACTTGATATCCACCCTGCGCTCGTCATCCTGGTGCTCGTCGCATTCAGCCTGTTCAGGAAGGAAGGGAGAATATGATATATCTGCAGATATTCATTGCATTTTTTATCCCCGGCGTACTCGGTTACGGCGGCGGCCCTTCTTCTATTCCGCTTGTTGAAGAAGAGGTGGTGCAGAACTATGGGTGGATGACTTCACAGGAATTCGCGGAAGTGCTGGCGCTTGGCAATGCACTGCCCGGCCCGATTGCGACAAAGATGGCCGGCTATATCGGTTTTGAAGTCGGCGGCATCCTCGGCTCGGTGGTGGCGGTGGGTGCGACAGTGCTGCCGTCACTCATGCTGATGGTATTTCTGGCGGGCGTCCTGTACAAGATGAAAGGGACGAAGAAGTTCGACACACTGACGACGCTGATCAGGCCGGTCATCGCCATATTGCTTGGTGTAATTGCATTCGATTTCTTCGCCGGTTCGTTCGTTGAATCAGGGACAGTCCACACTGTCATTCTGATGGCTGCGAGCTTTGTCATGCTGAAGAAATTCAGGATACACCCTGCACTGGTGATCATTTTTGGTCTCGTGTACGGGGCAATATTGCTGTAAGAAGACATACTGAATATTAAAGGAGAATGAATGTGCCTGAATTGAACAGACTATTGAGAAACGTAGATGTGCCGGGGACGAGACAGATGGCGAACCGGGTGGCCGGCAAAACTGAAAGTATCGATCTGACACTTGGCCAGCCTGACTTCCCTGTGCCGCAGGCAGTCAGAGATTGTGTGATGCAGGCAGTGGACAACGAGCCCATGAAATACTCGCATAACCGCGGGACGCTGGAACTGCGCAAAGCAATCACAGATTTCTACAAAGATAAATATTCAGCGGAATATGAGCCGTCAGAAGAAGTCATTGTGACGAACGGCGGGAGCGAGGCACTCGATACGATTTTCCGGACAATCATCAATCCCGGAGATGAAGTCATCATGCCGGCCCCGATCTATACAGGCTACGAGCCCATCGTCACGATGCTCGGCGGCACTGCGGTGCTGGTCGATACGACGGAGACGGATTTTATCCCCACCGCCCAAAAGCTCGAAGCCGCCATGACACAACGGACTAAGGCGGTGCTGCTCAATTATCCGAACAACCCTACAGGTGCAGTCTACCCGAAAGGAACGGTGGCTTCACTCGTAGAGTTGTTCAAGAGACACGACATATTCGTCGTTGTGGATGAAATGTATGCGGAAAATACTCTGGACGGGGAACATCATTCATTCACTTCCTACCCTGCGATCAAGGACAGACTGCTCGCTGTGAATGGTTTGAGCAAGTCCCATGCGATGACGGGTTGGCGGATTGGATGGCTGTTGGGCAGTGCCGAAATGGTTGAGAAATTGACGCTCGTCCATCTGTATAATACACTGTGCGCCAGTATGCCGAGCCAGATAGCGGCACTTGAAGCTTTGACGCGTGCCGCTGATGCACCGGCGGAAATGAATGCTGCATACAAAGAGCGAAGGGATTACATTTACAGACGACTTGTGGATATGGGTCTTGAAACCGTATTGCCTGAAGGGGCATTCTATATATTCCCGTCGATCAAAGAGTACAATGGAAGTTCATTCGACTTTGCGGTTGAACTGCTTGAAGAAACAGGTGTCGCCGTTGTGCCAGGTGCCGCATTTTCAGAATACGGAGAAGGGTATATAAGAATTTCATTTGCGACAAGCATGGAGAATCTTAAAGAAGCAGCAGACCGCATGGAGAAATTTTTGAAGGGGAAAAAGAGGTGAAAGCCGAACCACCCATCTCACAGGGGGAGGGTGGTTTGACATTATCTTTTCTTCCGGAAGCGATCCAGGATGGGGTGTGTGAATTGATCGATACCTTCCACTTTCAGTATATGGATGAAACCGAAATATAGAATAACCAGCAGTACAAGGGCAGCGATGAGGGCTTGTTTATCTTCTGCACCGGAGCCTGTCATGTTGAACACCAGCCACGCCACGCTCGAAGCCACCATGGCAGCACTGCTGATCTTAACGGCAGAGGGGACAAGTTTTTTCAAGTTTAACCGGCCGAGCTTTCTTTGCAGCCCTTTAAACAGAAGTACAGCTGTAACGAGTGTGGTCATGCTTGTCGCAAGTGCCAGCCCGCCGATGCCGAGAAGCGGTGCCAATATGAAGTTCAGAATAATGTTGAGACCTACAGATACGGCACTGTTGATCATAGGTGTCTTTGTATCCTGGAGTGAATAGAAAGTACGGGTCAATATGAGATTGATGCCGGCTCCGCCCATGCCTATGGAATAGAAAAAGAAGGCGGAAGTAGTGAGAGCTACGGCTGTTTCATCAAAAGCTCCCCGGTCGAACAGGAAGCGTACAATCGGCTCGGCGAAAATCATGGAACCAATTGTCGCAGGAACAATCAGCAACAGTACCCCTGTAATTGTCTGATTCATAGTGTGCTTGAGCCCTTCGATGTCCCCTTTTGCCGCTTTCTTAGATATATCGGGATAAAAGACGGTTACAAATGAAGAGACAAAAATACCTATGAATGATGTATTCAGTGTGTTGGCATAGTTGATAGAGGATATTCCGCCTAAGAAAACCCACGAAGCCAGTGAACGGTCGACCAGCCGGTTGATCTGGGTGATGCTTGAACCCAGTATGACAGGAAGGGCAAGAGAGGCCATTTCCCTGATGTTCCTGTCTTTTGGATCGAATACCGGCTGGAAGCGGAAAGAATGGCGGTATGCAAAAAAAACGATGATCAGGAACTGGACGAACAGCGCCAAAACATTCGCTGCAGCCAGTATATATAGCCATTCCATCCTGCTGCTCAAAATAATTGCACCAACAAGTACAAAGTTCATCGGTATGCCGATGAGTGATGGAACGGCAAATACCTGCTTATAGTTCAGGTAGGCACTGAGTATACGTATGACTATGGTGAAGTATATACCGAATATGCTGAAGCGGGTAAACATGGCTGCAAGTGCCAGTGTTTCCCCCTCGAAACCGATGGCAAATATTTTAACAAGGTATTCTGTGAAAGTCAGTGCCAGGATGACCACACCTGTACAAATTGCCATCAGTATACTGATCAGATTATTCGTATATTTTATGCCCTCGCTTTCTCCCAGGCGGTTTTCAATACGGGAGTACAGAGGAATGTATCCGGTTGAGATGCCTGCTGCTATGACTCCGAACACGACAGTCGGTATGCTGATTGCCAGCAGAAAAACGTCACTGATTTCAGAAGCACCGTAAAAGTAGGCAAGTGTCAGGTCCCTCAGAAAACCTGAAACTTTGGAAATGATGGTCAATACCATCAGTAATATGACTGCTTTTTTCATTTTACCCCTCTCATCTATTCATCATGTACGAAAACCTGGTCTCTGAATCTCAGCATTCTCGTGTTCCATACGGGATTGACTTTAACCTTATTACCCAGCAGAGAATAGTCTATGAGCAACGAAGGGAAATTGACGCTGGCGCCCAGGCTCATCACCTGGCTGCCGCAGAAACGGGGGTTGATATCTGTCAGCTTATACCCGTCTTCTGATTCCATGAACTGGATATTGATGAACCCTTCATGTACAAGGGCTTCTGTGATTTTAGTGGAAGCTTCGATCAGGGATTCATTATGAACTACTTTTCCATCGAGCACAATGTTGTTGGAAACACCGGTCCTCTCGTGGGGGATGGCAACAATCACCCTGCCGTTGTGAAGATACACATCGACACTGTACTCTTTGCCGGTGAAGTGGGTCATGGCGAGCTTGCGCTCGCGGTGATCGATCGTATGGCAGTAGTCCTCAAAATCCAGGACATTTCTTTTACCTGCTTTGAGCGCATTTATAAAATTATCCCTGTCTGTCAAAATGGCAAAACCGAGCGATGCGTAACTGTTAACGGTTTTCACAACAAAGCGGGAGTCATCATTGAAAACTTCATATTCTATTTCGCGTAACTCCTGTTCTGTATTGAATCCTTTGTATTTTGGGATGAACTCGCCGAGACCGCAGGATTCCAGTTTTTCATAAACATGTTCTTTGTGCATCAGAACAGCAAAGTCATCGCTTGCAGGCAGGGCAATCAGCGCCTTGAATTCTTCCCTCTTTTCATGGAAGAGGAACACTTCCTCATGAAGGGAGGGGAAAATGATATCAATGTCTTCCTTATCCGCTATTTTATGCACCGCTTCCAGGTAGGCGTCTATTTCTGTATAGCGGGGTACTTCATATGTTTGATCACAAAAGTGGTGGCCTGCAGTCACCGTCCGTCTGTCTGTGCCAATAACCTTTACATCCGCACGTTTCCTGAGTCCCTGGATGATGCCCTGTGCAATAGGGCCTCCGATGCCGGTGACCAGAACATTTATTGTACTCATTCAAAACCATCCATTCTTTTCTGATTATAATTTACAAGTAAGTATATTTTAACAGAACACATGGACTATGGAGATTAAATAAAAATTAAAATATGATCATAATGATGTTAAAATGAAGTTCAGTGAAGAAATTTCTCATCCGATCATTCGGACTGGATTAAAATATACAGGAGGATTCAAAAATGACGATTTCACAGCAGGATACTTATGAGTTGAATAACGGCGTGAAAATGCCGGTAATCGGGTTCGGTGTATATAAAATTCCGGAAGAGCAGATGGAGGCAACGATTGGAACAGCACTTGAGGCAGGGTACCGCCATTTCGACACCGCCGCTTTCTACGAGAATGAAAGAGCACTGGGGGATGTCCTGAAGAATGTGAATGTTTCACGGGAAGAACTCTTCATCACGACAAAAGTGTGGAATGATGATCTGGGCTACGATGAGACACTGCAAGCTTTTGAAACAAGTCTTGAAAAACTGCAGATGGACTACCTCGACCTCTATCTCATCCACTGGCCGATTGAAGGAAAGTATACAGAATCATGGAAGGCATTGGAAAAGCTGTACAAAGAGGGGCGTGTGAGAGCAATTGGTGTGAGCAATTTCCACAGTCAGCATCTTGAAGAAATCTTCAGCGTCGCGACGGTAAAACCCATGGTCAACCAGCTGGAATATCATCCGCAGCTCGCCCAAAAGGAAATGCGGGGATTCTGTGATGAACATGAAATTCAACTCGAGGCATGGGCACCGCTCAAACGCGGGGCGTTCTTCGATGATCCTGTTATACAGGAACTTGCCGAAAAGTACGGCAAAACACCTGCACAGATCGTGTTGAGGTGGGATGTCCAGACAGGTGTATCCACCATACCGAAGTCAGTGACGCCAGAGCGTATAAGGCAGAACATCGATATTTTCGATTTCGAACTGACAGAAGGTGACATGGAACGCCTGGACACCCTGGATACACATGAAAGGCTGGGGAAAGATCCGGACAATTTCAGTTTTGATGATTAAAGCGCGTGTCCATAGACAAGTGGCCGGGATATTCCTCCCGGCCACTTTTTAAATTCATCCAAATATTCTGCTGATCAGTTCTGCGAGGTATTCTTCGGTATTCTCCATGACATCATTGACGTCTCTGCTGTCATCTGCGAGAGACCAGGTCTGTGTGAAATGTGCCGACAGGTCTTCGGTAATCTGGCCGGATATAAGGTAGACCGGCACACCGTGCCTGTCTGCACATGCTGCTACAACCGAAGGAGCTTTGCCGTCCATCGTCTGGATATCGCTCCTGCCTTCCCCTGTAATAACCAGATCAGCATTTTTGACGGCGTCTTCAAGACGAATCATTTCTGCAATCAGCGTGCCCCCGTTTTTCATGTTTGTACCCATGTTCATAAGCATCCAGCCGAGTCCGCCGGCTGCACCGGCGCCCGGTGTACTGCTGTGGTCTTCTTTGAATATATCCGTTGCTTTATGGTGCAGATGGACGAGCAGGTTTTCAAACTGGCTGATCTGTTCAGGTTCCACGCCTTTTTGCGGTCCGAATACGGAGATTGCTCCGCAGTCACCGAGCAATGGATTGGTGACGTCAGAGGCAATCGTCATCTCCACGCCATCCAGCTTGCGCAGGCTGTCGATGAGAAGTTCATCAATTTTATCTATATCTTCATTCATCACAGATACAGGTTTTCCCGATGCATCCTTTGCCATGCCGCCGAGCGCCATGAACATGCCGAAACCGCCGTCGTTGGTGGCGGAACCGCCAAGGCCGAGTATGATACGGCGGGCGCCCCGGTCGAGGGCATGGAGTATAAGCTCCCCGACACCGAACGAGGTGCGGAGAGCGGGATTGGAGCCTGTCAAAAGATGCAGTCCGCATGCTTCGGCAGTTTCTAGGATTGCTGTATCTTCCTTCATATAGTAAACTGCCGGCACCGTACTGCCTTCAGGACCGGTGACGCTCAAATCTATTTTTTCATATCCTTCATCGACAAAACAATTCAGCAGACCGTCTCCGCCGTCACTCATTGGTTTGGTGATGGCGAGGTGTCCAGCTTCTTTAAGTGTGCGTGCCATGATATCCGCCGCTTCTCTCTGGTCCAGTGTTCCTTTATATGAATCAGGGGCGAGGACAATCTTCATAATTTCATCTCCCCGCCAAGATCGATCGAGTAATGTTCCAACAGATAATAGGGGACAAAAAAACGTGCGGTTTTCAGCGGATCGACGACCTGGTTGATCTGCGTCTCACCAATCAGACTCATCAGCATGGCAATCTCCGGCAGTGACAGATCAGTGTGTGGCCTGAGCAGTTTGATCATCTGTCTGACTGAGTCATCGACTGCTTCGTCCAGGCTTTCATGCGAAACCATCATATTTAGCCCGTCTGTATCAATCAGAACAGGATGATCTGTACTGATGCCTGATGCTTTCTCCAGTCTGACTGTCACTCTGGCAGACGTCTCCAGCCCGCTGATGCCCACTTCGCCATCACCCATCTTTGCGTGAACATCACCAATCCCGAACAGTGCCCCTTCATGGAAAACCGGCAGATAAACGACAGCGCCTTCGGTCATTTTGCTGCAGTCCATATTGCCGCCGTGGGCTCCCGGTGTACTGTTTGGCACGGGACCTGCTGCGGGAGCATTGCCGATAACACCGATCATAGGGGTGAGGGGCACCGTCATTCCGTTGAACACCGTCGTGTTATTTTCTGTGTCGAGGTCGAAAAATTTAACGTGGCGCTCCTCAATGTAGTCCTTCATGACACCGCCCTGTGGTCCGACAGTTGCCAGGCCGCTGCCGTCCAGTTCGACTTTTTCGATGGTGACCTTGAGGACATCACCGGCAGAGAGGCCTCTTACAAAAACGGGGCCCGTGGCCGGGTTCTGGCGGCTCCAGTCGACAGTGCCGAAATCCATATCGGGTGATGAGGTGATCTGATTTTCAAAACAGTCCACTGTATGGATATGGACAGTGTCGCCGGCATCGATTTCGAGCGCCGGTGCAATAGCTGCGGACATTTCATAGTAGAGATGGGAGCTGTTCAATTGATGCTGCACATAATCCCCCCTTTAAATCTTTCTGAAACCTCTGTCGTACTGCTCGGGGATAAATGATCTATCCGTAGGATTCTGTTTGCGGTTTGCATTCATCGCCCAGTAGGGATCTCGGAGCAGTCCGCGGCCGATTGCTGTAAGGTCGGCATCTCCGGAAGCGACGACGTGTTCCGCGACATTCACATCTTCAAGCAGTCCGACGGCGATGACAGGAATGCCTGTCTCCTCTTTTATCCTCCTTGCATAAGGCACCATGTAGCCCGGGTAGGGCTCCTGGAAGCGTTCTTTGGACGGTGTACCTTCCCCGCCGGCAGAAACATCGATCAGATCCACGCCCGCTTCCTTATAGCGTTTGGCAAGTTCAACGCCATGATCGAGATCGTATCCGCCGTCAGCGTATTCCACAGCGGAAATTCTGATGACAAGTGGCATGTCCTTCGGTATGACGGACTTGACCGCTTCGATTACCCTGACTCCGAACAGAGCATAGTCCTGTCCGTATTCATCCTCTCTTTTATTAGTAAGTGGGGACTGGAACTGGTGGATCAGATAGCCGTGGGCTCCGTGAATTTCAATCGTGTCAAACCCTGCCTCGACAGCACGCACCGCCCCCCATTTATAGGCATCGACCATCTCATCGACTTCATCGGTGGTCAGTGCATGGGGTGTTTTGAATTTGTCGCTGAATGCGATTGCAGAACTGGAAACAGGTTCCGGTGCATCCTGTGCCTTACGTCCGGCATGGCCGAGCTGGATGCCTATTTTCGCACCCTGCCTGTGGCAGGCGTCTACCACCCGTTTGTAGTGGGGGACGTGGCCGTCCGACCATATGCCGAGGCAGTGGTCGGTAATCCTGCCGCGCTCTTCAACATTTGTCATTTCCATCATGATCAGGCCGGTGCCGCCGACCGCACGGGAGGTATAATGGGTGAAGTGCCATTCATTCGGAATGCCGTCCTCCGCGCTGTACTGGCACATCGGGGCCATTACCACACGGTTGCGGAGCTCCAGGTTCTTGATTTTGCAGGGTTCAAATAATGTTGACATCAGATATTCCTCCTTTAATGTTAATTTTATTGTTACGGAAACTGGCTTAAACATCAAAGATAAAGACTCGGTCAACAATAAAAATCCCTTCATATATGAAGGGATTTATGAAGGGGAGATTACCTGCCGTGCGCTTTGAAACTGAGTATACGGTCCTTGATTGAATCTCTGACACGCCGGAACGTGTCATATACCTCCTGATCCGTACCGGACGCTTTTGCGGGGTCTTCGAACCCCCAGTGCATACGCTTTACATGGGGAGGTGTCATCGGACAATTATCATCCGCATCTCCGCAAAGTGTTATGACATAATCTGATCTGTCGAGAAGTGTTTTATCAATGATACTCGACTCCTGCCCGCTAATATCGATGCCGGCTTCTTCCATGATGGATACTGCTTTGTCATTCATGCCATGAGCTTCAATGCCGGCTGAATATATTTCGTATTCATCTCCGAGATATTTACGGCCGAAGCCTTCTGCAATCTGGCTTCTGCAGGAGTTTCCGGTACATAGAAAATAAATGATTGGTTTTGACATATTAAGTTCTCCTTTAATTAAGAAATTATTAACAGCCATGCAAACAGGCCGAGCAGAGTGATGAAAAGAACAGGAAGTGTAAGCAGCAAACCGATTTTGAAATAGTAGCCCCATGAAATACGGACGCCTTTTTTCTTGAGCACATGCAGCCAGAGCAGTGTGGCCAGTGACCCGATCGGTGTAATTTTCGGTCCGAGATCCGAACCGATCACATTGGCGTAGATAAGTCCTTCTTTGACGAGTCCCGATGCCCCCGATTCGGCGATGGCCAGAGCATCGATCATGACAGTAGGCATGTTATTCATAACAGAAGACAGTATCGCGGCGGTAAAACCCATCACCATCGTGCCGGCAAGCAGCCCCTGATCGGCCGCGAGTCCGATGAATTTCCCGAGGATATCTGTCAGGCCGGCATTTTGAAGACCATACACTACAACGTACATACCGAGGGAGAAGAACACAATGTCCCATGGGGCTCCTTTGATGACTTGCCGAACCGGAACTGCATCGCTTTTCCTGGCCATGACGACAAAGGACAAAGCAATGATCCCGGCGATGACTGACACAGGAATCTCAAGCGGCTCGCTCATAAAATACCCGATGAGCAGAAGCGTGAGTACCAGCCATGACCAGTTGAAAAGTCTGCGGTCGCGTATCGCTTCAACAGGTTCTTTAAGTTCATTGACATTATAGTCAGATGGAAGGTCTTTTCTGAAAAAGATGTAGAGTACAATGATGCTTGCAATAATGGAGAACAAGTTGGGAACAACCATCCTTGATGCATACTCCATAAACCCGATGCCGAAGAAATCCGCAGAGACGATATTTACAAGATTGCTGACAACAAAGGGCAGTGATGCGGTATCCGCGATGAAGCCGCTCGCCATAATGAACGGCATGACCATCTTTTCCGTAAAATTGAGGTTCCGGACCATCGCAAGTACTATCGGTGTCAAAATCAGCGCAGCCCCGTCATTTGCAAATAATGCGGCAACAACTGCGCCGAGGAGGATGATATAGACAAACATCTTCAGACCGCTGCCGTTGGCGATCCGTGCCATGTGAAGAGCCGACCATTCGAAAAATCCGATTTCATCCAGTACAAGCGAAATCAGGATTACAGCAACGAATGTAAGCGTTGCATTCCACACAATCCCCCAGACAGTGGCGACATCACCGAAACTGACAACCCCAAAAATCAGGGCGACGAGTGCACCAGCACAGGAGGACCATCCGATGCCGAGCCCTTTTGGCTGTCTGATGACGAGGAACAAAGTGACGAGAAATATGATTATGGCTATTACAGCAGTGAAATTATCCATCAGCAGCATGACACTCCTTCACATTTTGAAAACAGCTGATCAATATGTTCATCAATTCCAGGTACTGCTCTAATGAGATAAGGCACCATGTCATAAAACCGGCTTTCTTCATCGAGTGAAAGATAGGTCCAGTATCCATCTCTTCTGGCTTTTACAAGTCCAATATTCCGCAGCTTTTTCAAATGCTGGCTTACTGCCGGCTGGCTCATTCCGAAGCATTCGGTAAAATCACATACACAGCATTCTTTCCTGTTCATCATGGCGACCATGGAAAGCCTGGATGTGTCACCGAGGATTTTGAACAGTTCCGCGGTTTCTGAAATATTGCTTTTTATTTTATCCAATTTTCATGCTCCATTCTATACATAATGTATTTGTGCAACAAAAACATTATATAAGTGAATGGTTATATAGTCAATGAACTAAAGTCAATTGTATTTTTCGGCATGAATTATCTTAAGTGGAAACGCAGCGGAGCATTCGCCTGATTATTCTTAAAGATCAAAATCGAGGTTTATATCCGGAGTGAAGAGGTTAGAAGTGTATTATGTTGTGTGATTATTTATTAAATGGAGGAATCATCAATGAGCTCGAATATTTACGGTAATACTCCGCCTATGCTCGGCGGAAAAAATCTGACAGGCGAGAATGCCTATGATACTGATGTGTTGGTGTACGGTGTGCCATGGGAAGGTGCATGTACATGGGGAGATTACACGGGCAGTGAGCTGGGGCCGAAACAGATCAGGCTGTCATCCGCAAGATACAGCACATATCTGCCGGAACTCGATCACATCAATGTGGAGGATCATATGTCCATCGGTGATGTGGGGGATGTGAGTGTCATACCTCATGACGTCCCGGGAACGATGGAGCGTATTGAAGAATTTACTGAGGAATTGTGGAATTCAGGGAAGTTCCTTGTCGGACTCGGCGGGGATCACGGTATCACCTACCCTGTTGTCAAAGCGCTGACAAACTCGGGTAAAAAAGTGGGCATTATCCACCTGGACTCACACTATGACAATATGCCGCATCATGAAGGTGATAAATTTGCACGCAGCACACCGTTCATGCGTCTGTATGAAACCGAAGGTGTGAGGAATGAAAGCCTGATCCATACCGGAATCAAAGGGCCGAGGAATAAGCCGGAGACAGGGAAGTATGCCAGGGAAAATGGCGCTGTGACACTGACGATCAATGATATCAAGGAGGCAAAGGACTTAAGAGGTTATGCCAATGAGATATATGACATGGCTGCAAAAGATGTTGATGTGGTCTATCTTACCATCTGCAGTGATGTCCTTGATTTTGCTTTCAATCCGGGCGGACCGGTGGATGGCAACGGGCTTACCTCATATGAGCTTTTGACGATGATCTATGAATTTGCAAAACGCGGGCTCTGCGGCATGGATTTCGTTGAAGTCTATCCGCAGCAGGATGCCAACCAGAATTCGGCGCACTTCGTGTCCACTGCAGTGCTTTATGTACTTGCGGGACATGTTCACGGCGGCCACAATAAATAAATGCAGGAAGGGGAGACCCTTCCTTTTTTAAAACTAGGGGTGAGGAGAAATGCTTGCACAAATCAAAGAGAAATTGAAGATGTTCGGGCCGGGGGCAATTGTAACAGCATCCTTCATAGGGCCGGGGACAGTGACGACAGCGACCCGCGCAGGAGCTGGATTTGGATTTGCACTGCTCTGGGCCATCATATTTTCTATTCTCGCTACAATCATCCTCCAGGAGATGGTGGCAAGGATAGGCATCGTCACGAAGCAGGGGCTGGGTGAGAACATCCGTGACCTTTTTGATAATGTCATTTTAAAGTTCGCAGCGGTATGGATTGTGATGATTGCTGTCTGTGTAGGCTGTGCAGCCTACATCAGCGGAGATCTGCTCGGTACATCACTCGGCGTAGCATACTTATTCGGCATACCGGAAAACTATGTGGCGCCGGTCATCGGTGTCATCATCCTGTTGCTTGGTTTGAGCGGCAGCTATAAGATCATCGAGAAGCTCATGCTTTTCCTGATAGCGGTGATGTGCATCACTTTCATCACGACAATGATTGTATCCGGACCTGAAATACTGGAAGTGCTTAAGGGAGCATTCATCCCTGGTATTCCGAACGGTTCGATTTTGATGATCATCGCTCTGATCGGCACAACTGTAGTGCCTTATAATTTCTTCATACATGCAACGACTGTGAGTGAGAAGTGGGACAGTGCCGAGGGATTGAAGGAATCCCGCTGGGATACGATCGTAACCATTACTGTCGGAGGCATCATTACCGCTGCAATTCTCATCACTGCCGGTGCTCTCATCCATGGCAGGGAAGTGACCAGCATCGTTGAACTGGCAGCTCCGCTTGAACCGCTGATGGGAGAGTTTGCTCCACTGTTCATCAGCATCGGTCTGTTTGCAGCGGGCTTTTCATCTGCTACAGCCTCTCCCATGGGTGCGGCTGTCACTGTGAGCAGTTTCATGAGATGGGAGGGCGGTTTTGACAATACGAAGTATAAAATCGTGTTTGCACTGGTCATCGGCCTCGGTATCGTTACATCTGCGCTTGGTCTCGAACCGCTCGAGGTACTTTTGTTTGCCCAGGCCTTGAACGGTCTGATACTGCCGATTATCGCCATTCTTATTATGATCGTAGTCAACAAAAAGAACTTCATGGGCGAGTATATCAATCCGCTGTGGCTGAACATAGTCGGCTGGGCGGTTGCGGCTGTCGTCTCATTCCTCGGGATATACAGCCTTGTGGATGCTGTGACTGCATTCCTGTAGGCTGAATCAATTCAAACCCGGGCCGTTTTGATTTATAATTCATGTAAGAACTTTTAGAAAGGGTGTCAGCAGGTATGAAAGTACAGGCAAAATGGACGGGCGGCATGGCGTTCAATTCGACAGGCGACAGTTCCGGCTATGATGTGACGATGGATGCTTCAGGGGAAGTGGGGGGCAATGACAGCGGCCCCCGCCCGATGGAGATGGTCCTTCACGGCGTGGCGGGATGCATGGGTATCGATCTGTGTGTCATCATGCGCCGTGAGATGGAAAGAATAGAGTCCATTGAAATAGACATTGATGGAGACAGAAGGGACACTGAACCCAAAAGTTTTACCAAAGTGGACCTGACGGTGAGGATCAAAGGCGATGTGACAGCAAAAGTTGCACAGCGTGCAGTGGATCTGTCAGCGGATAAATATTGCTCCGCCATCAACTCCCTGAATGCAGAAGTGGTCACCCGCCTGGAACTGAACGGTGAACTGAAATAGGAAAACCGGTGCGACCGAATTTTCGGCTGCACCGGTTTCTTTGTGTCAATCTTCATAGAAATCTGTTTCTGACAGATCTTTGAACTGTATGATGATCTCTGAAATACGGTCTTCCTGTGTATAGTTCATCATCACGTAATAGCCATTGTCCTTGTCGCTGTCATAGATCATGCGGAAATCGGAAGTTTCATCTCTCGTCGGCCATCCGAAATTCTCAACAGCATCGGATTTGTAGAATTCATCAGGGAAGATGATGATGCCATCAACTTTCAGTTCTTCCGTATCTCCTGAGTCTTCGACAGAAGTCGGGAAATTGAATCCGATGTGGTCATAGTGGTAATAGGTGCCGTCGACAATACTGCCTTTGCCGGAAGGCTCACCCAGCGTATTCACCATGTAGTCATAGCTTGAGTGGACGGTCACTGTCCTGTATTCATAACTGCCGTTGAAGAAGTTTGAAATGAAGGCGGGGCCTGTGACATCTATCGGCCTGATCTCAGGCGGCGTCTGAGATTCTTCGGAGGAAGTTTCCTCCTGAGTTTCCTTTGGTGGCCCTTCGTCTGTCTTTTCATCCGCCGGGTCGCCGGACATGCCGAAGCAGGCGGTGAAAGCAAACGGTATGAATGAAAGCACTAGAAAAAATTTCATGTTATCAGACTCCTGCTCCTTTCGTTGCGGAGAACTCCAATGATCTGTATATTGGCAGAAAGATCCAGCCCTTTTAATATGATTATAGACGACAGTTTCACAAAATACTAGAGGAGGTCAGCCGTATGCTTACAATTGAAACAATTGAAATGGATTATGGAAAATTTCGAATGTCGGCAGAGAATATGGAATTTGGGCAGGGTCTTCATGTCATACTGGGTCCGAACGGCAGCGGCAAAAGTTCATTGATGAGAGGAATCATCGGTTACGGCGGTGAAGCGTTGACGAAACGCGCTGTTTGTTATGAAGGGAATCGTGTTCTGAAGACGCATCGGTTTTTGAGCTATCTTCCCCAAAATAATCCCCGGTTCCGCCTCAGTGTGAGAGAATATGTCGGTCTGACAGCAGATGCAGGGAATCGTGCGCTTCAGGACAGCCTGCTTGAAGTGTTTGATCTGCATTCTCTTTCAGAAGATACGGTGGAAGAATTGTCGGGAGGTGAATTCAAAAGGGCGCAGTGCGCACAGATTGCGATGGAACAAAAAACGGTCCTGCTGCTGGATGAAGTGGAACAGGGACTGGACCTCAAGTACCAGCACCGGATATTGAAGTGGATGAAGGGCGAAGCGGCCAAGAAAACAGTCATCGCAAACATGCATGATGTGCCGCTTGCAATGACTTATGCCGATACTATAACGATGATGAAGGGCGGCAAGGTCTCAGTACAGGGGATCAGTCCTCTAGATGTCACATCGGAGATGCTTTCGGACTGCTATTCTATACCACTGACAGTCGAAAGACGGGAAGGCAGACCATGGGTGTACCACGATGCATTATAGCATCGCTCCAAGCGCACCGGAATACTCACCGTTTTCAATGATATGGGGGGTTGCGCCCTTGAGATCCGCATATCTTTCTATGATTTCTATCATCACATCATTGCCAAGCAGGGTGGAGCCGATGAAGACAATGTCTTTTGTGCCGAAACCATCCGCCAGGCTGATGCCCACCGCTGTGACCGTCTCAGCAATCAGGCCGATGACTGCCTGTAATTTATCCGCATCATCGAGCTTCTGGACGTCGCCCGAAAGAACGCGGCCGAAGTTGCTTGCAGTAAGATCACCCGGAATAGGGGTCGGACGTCCGGCATAGATATGGTGGACCTGAAGGTCCACCATATCCCTGCTGCCCTGTCCGGCGAGTCTGATGATGTCTTCATAGGAATCCATGCCTGTCAGGAGGTTGGACAGACCCATGAGTGTGCCGCCGCCGACGCCGGATCCCCCGACTCTCTTCTGTCCGTTTTCATCCGCCTGGTGGAAACTTGTTCCAGTCCCCACATTCAGGTAGACAAAGCGCCCGATTGACAGGCCCTGTTCTTCCATGAGTTTCACAAGCCCGCGGTATGTCGCATCAAATTCGACGGAAATGAGGGTTGGGCAGTCCAAATTTTCGTCCATATATTCGGCCTTTCCGCCGGTCAGATATATTTCATCTTCTGAGTGGCAGGTACCCAAATCCTCAATCAGTATATCTATTTCTGAGGACGGTCTTTTCTCAAACCGTCTTTCTCCATCTTCAATATAGACGATTTTTAACAGCGTCCCGCCTGCATCGATTCCGATTTTCATAGTCAGCCTCCAGCAAAAAGAATGTCATTGGTTTTTATTATACCAATGACATTCTCTTTTTTTAATATGAAATTATTCGATTTTATCTTTGACCTTTTTTCTGTCTACGGGCCATCGAGGTGTTCGGTTCACGTCTCATAGACTTGGAGACGGAGACAATCATGAGAATCAGAATGATGCCGAACGGAAGCCCTGCAAGCAATGAAGCTGCCTGGAGGCTGGTGAGACCGCCTGCGATGATCAAAGTGACAGTGAGCAGCCCGAGCAGCACTCCCCATATGATTTTGAGGCGTATGTCAGGACTTTCAGTATTACCTGATGTCATGCCTGCCACTATGAAGGTTGCCGAGTCGGCTGATGTCACTAGGAAAGTGAAAATCAACAGAATTGCCAGTGCCGAGAAGAGTGCTGTCATCGGAAGCTGGTCGAACAGTGCGAAAAGTGCTGCTGTGTCATTCTCCAGGACAAGCTCGCCGATGTTTGTTCCGTTGAACAGGTCAGAATAGAGAGCAGTTCCTCCAAGGGCACCTATCCACAGGAACGACAGCATAGGCGGCACGATCAGTATACCGAGGACATATTCACGGATGGTACGTCCTTTGGATACACGTGCTACGAAAGATCCTATGAACGGGCTCCATGCAATCACCCATGCCCAGTAGAAAACAGTCCATTCCTGAACCCAGACCTCACCGGAATAAGGTTGCATCCTCAGAGAATACCCTACATAGTTTGAAAGATAGTCGCCGAGCCCCACAATGATGCTTTCCATGATAAAAGTAAAAGGACCGACTGCCATTACGAAAATTGTGATGACTGCAGCGAGAATCATATTCAGGTTACTCAGCCATTTGATCCCCCTCTTCAGACCGGTTGTTGTGGACAGGATGAAAAGTCCTGTCATGACAGCTGTAAGTATGATCTGTGTCAGGGCGCCTGACGGGATGCCGAATGCAATGTTAAGACCGCCATCCATCTGCATGATACCGAGACCGACAGAAGTGGCCATGCCGGTCACAGTTGCGATTACTGCCAGGACATCGATGGCTTTTCGTGCCTTCTGGTTATATTCACTTCCAAATAAAGGCTCAAGGGAAGTGGAAACAAGCCCGTTTTTCTGCTTACGGTACTGGGAATAACCGATGGCAAGGCCTGCTACACCAAATATTGACCATTGTGATATACCCCAGTGGAAAAAGGAGTACCCCATCGCCATTTTAGCTGCATCTTCATCTTCAACAGGCCCGCCAGTAAACGGCGAAATCATGTAGTGGCTCATCGGTTCTGCCACACCGAAGAACACCAGACCGACACCCAGACCTGCAGAGAACAGCATGCCTATCCAGGAACGGAATGAAAACTCCGGTTTTGACCGGTCTCCGCCCAATTTAAGACGGCCGTATGGTGAAAGCGCAAGGAATATCAGGAACACACCAAAACCAAAGACAGCAATCATGAAAAACCAGCTGAAATAGTTTGAAATCCATCCATAGACAGACTCCGATGCTACCTGGAATCTTGCCGGAATCAGTATGGCGACTATGGCAGCTGCCAGTATGATGGTTGATGATGTCCAAAAGACGACCCCGAGTTTGGATTTAGTCTCCGCCGGCTTTTTTGGGATTTCGTCGTCAGAGTTTTTTTTCAAATTGTCATTGTCCAAAATTTCTCCCCCTAAATTTCGCAAATTCTTTTTGCTTTACCCCCATCTGCTGTATAATAAACGCAATCAATCACGTTTTTCATCTGGTGACAAATGTATGTTCATAAGGGTATAGTTAGTATCATAACAAAATGATAAAACTTGTCAAAAAGGGGTTTCAAATATGAATGACATCACAATCCGAGAGTTCAGAGAAGCCGATAGGGGAAGTCTTGAGACATTTGAACTGAGCGGGAAACAGCAGGTCTATTCCAGTCTGCCGAAGGAGGTGCTGGGGGATGCAGTCAGTGATCCGGACCGTAAGGCATGCGTTGTGGAAAATGAAGAAGGCGAGATTGTAGGTTTTTTCGTGCTCCATAAATATTATCAGCATGAAGGATATGATACGCCGCATGAAGTCGTATACATCAGGTCTTTATCTATCAACGAGAAACTTCAGGGCAGGGGTTACGGTACGAAAGTAGCCATGGCTCTGCCGCAGTATGTCCAGGGGAAATATACATCACTCGATCATCTTTATCTGGTAGTGGATGCAGAGAATCAGGGGGCATGGAATCTGTATGAACGTGCCGGCTTCATGCATACCGCAACTAAAGAGGATGGACCGATCGGCAAAGAGCGGCTTTATTACCTGGATCTGGACCAGAAGTTCGTACATAATGTAAAGCTTGAGCTCGATGAGTCTGTGGATCTGCCCAATGTCAGATTGGACATCGTTTTGAATAAAAAAGAAAAAGTGGGTTACATAGAAGGGAAAGCGGATAAAGAAGTATTGAGGATAATCCACCTTTATACTGAAGCGGCAGAGCGTAACCGGGGCATCGCTTCCACTGCACTGCGCCAGCTGGGGACGTTTCTCAGGCGGAATATGGCTGACATCCGGGAGCTGACTGTGAACGTAGATGATGCTGCAGAAAAGATAAGATTGTTTGAACGTGTCGGTTTTGTTAAATCTGATGAGGACGAAAATGCCAAGCTTTACAAGAAGTATATAAACTATTAAATTAGTGCTTGATTCATATGGTGTTTAACTGTATGATATCTTTTGATATTCCAGACTTGAAAGGATGAATTGGATGCGACTGGATGAGTATACGAAGGAAATGATGGATGAGAATTCTTTCATCGACATGTCCCATATTTATTTGGAGGATGAAGGCAGGGAAAAGAATCTCTACGATATTATTGATAAGTTCAAGCAGGTGGGCGGTTACACAGATGAGGAAATCGAGAACCGTATCCTTCAATTCTATACAGATCTGAACACTGATGGACGCTTCCTGAGCACAGGAGACGGCGTGTGGGGGCTTCGGGACTGGTATTCTGTTGATGATATTTCAGACAAGATTGCACCGACGATACACAAGATCGAGCTTGCTGTCGACGATGAGGATCCAGTGGTCTATGATGAAGAGGATGATGGATTCGATCAGGATAAAGAGCTGGTCGAGGATGATACAGAGAATATTGATACACCGATCAACGAGAATGAAGTCGAGGCTGAAGAAGATCTGGATGATGCACTTGATGAATCAATCGATGACAATATCGAATACGATGATTCTGATGAACTGGAAGACAGTTACGAAGACGAATCAGACCTCTAAAGCAGAGTTTCCAGTTGACTTTCCTTCTGAAAGTGATATTATTTTTATTGGGCTCCCTGAAACAGGGATTGTAAAGAACGGCTCCTTTTCACCAAGTGT
>Ga0079226_10000268_pt1 | contig 34751 bp, 31 predicted proteins | sample Poulit2014_FD_76345 | JGI IMG/M metagenome (GOLD analysis project Ga0079226, IMG submission 76345) | Agricultural soil microbial communities from Georgia to study Nitrogen management - Poultry litter 2014 | ecosystem: Environmental > Terrestrial > Soil > Agricultural land | place: USA: Georgia...
AACAGCTGCTCCACGGCCTGCTCGTCGGTGACGTCGGTGGCGTAGGTGCGCACCTGTCCGTCCGTCTGCTGGCAAGCCTGCTGCGTTGCCGCCAGGCCGTCCTCGTCGATGTCCACCAGCGCCAGCCGCGCGCCCTGCGCCGCCAGCATGCGAGCCGTGGCCCGGCCCAGGCCGCCGCCGGCGCCGGTCGTCACGATGACCTTGTCTTGCACGTCCATCAGTCTGTGTCCTTGCCAACTGCCGGAGCGGTTTTCGCCCCGGCTGGGAATCCTGCAGGCAGGATAATACAGACGCTTGTGGGTTCCGCAGTGGCTGCTGCTAGGGAGAACCCGAGTTCGCGCAGACCGGCTGCCCGTTATGCCCCGGGGTCAGGCTGCGCCAGCGCGGTAATGGTCGCGCACAGCAGCTGATAAAAGGACTCGACGCTGGCCAGCTCCACCCGCTCGGCCGGCGAGTGCGCGCCGCGGATCGTGGGGCCGAAGGAAATCATGTCCATGTGCGGGTATTTGGCGCCGATCAGGCCGCACTCGAGGCCGGCATGGATGACCTTGATCGCCGGTTGCTGCCCGGTCACCTGCTCGTGTATGGCGATGAAGCGTTGCAGCAGTGCCGAGTCCGGATTCGGAGTCCAGCCGGGATAGCCTGCGCCCTGCTCGGCAGGCAGGTCGGCCAGCTCGAACATGGCGACGATGCGTTCGGCGAGTGCGTCGCGGGTCGAGTCGGTCAGCGAGCGCACCATGAGCTGGGTGGCAAACAGGCCGTCCGCAAGCTGCAGCACGCCGATGTTGTTCGAGGTCTCCACCACACCTGGCGCGGCCTGGCTCATGCGCTCGACGCCAAAGGGCAGGGCATACAGCAGCTGCACCAGGCGTCGGCTGTCGGCGGCCGACAGTGCCTCGCTCGCCTCGCCTGCACAGCGGCTCACGGTCACGCCGTCATCGACCCCGGCCAATTCCGCGCGCAGCATGCTTTGCAGTTGCTGCAATTGTGCCGTCACCGCGTCGTCGGCGGCGGCCGGGAAGGCGACGATGGCCTCGGCAGAGCGGGTGATGGCGTTGTCCATGCGCCCGCCGTCATAGGCAACCAGGCGCAGGTCGTGGGCGAGCAACTGGTACAGCACGCGCGCCAGCAGGCGGTTGGCGTTGGCGCGGCCGCTGTCGATGTCGATGCCGGAGTGGCCGCCGTTGAGGCCGCCGACGGCAATGCGGGCGACGCGCATGCCGGCTGCCAGCGGCTGCAGCGCCAGTTCCGTCTGCGTGCTGACGTTGGTGCCGCCGGCGCAGCCGATGCAGACCTCGCCCTGTTGTTCGGTATCGAGATTCAGCAACAGCCGGCCCTGCAGCCAGTCCGGCGCCAGTTTGGCTGCGCCTACCAGCGAAACCTCCTCGGCCACCGTCAGCAGCACCTCGAGCGGGCCATGCTCCAGCTCCGGCTCTTCCAGGATGGCCAGCGCCGCGCTGGCACCGATGCCGTTGTCGGCGCCCAGCGTGGTGCCGCGCGCCTTGAGCCAGCCGTCTTCGACGAAAGTGTCGATGGCATCGCTCTGGAAATCATGCGCAACCCCGTTGTCGACCTCGGCCACCATGTCCACGTGCCCCTGCAGCACGATGCCGGGCGCGTTTTCATGGCCCGCCGTGGCCGGTTTGCGCAGCAGCAGGTTACTGGCTGCATCGCGCTCGTGCGTCAGGTTTTGTCGGTCGGCCCAAGCCTCGATTTTGGCCAGGATCGCCTCTTCATGCCACGACGGCCGCGGCGTGTTGCAGAAAGTGCGGAAATGCTGCCACAGCAGCGCCGGCTGCAGTTGTTCGAGATGTGTATTCATGGCGTGCGGGTAATGGAAGTGGGGAAACAGGCCCCGCGATGGCGGGTTCGTCTACTATAACGCGGCGGCAGCCGGCCGGCCGCGGTTACGGCGCACGCCGCAAGTGCCAATCCGTTGCCTGCTGGTAAACCTGGCCGATGCGCAGCAGCAGCTCTTCGTCGAACTGGCGGGCGATGATGTGCAGCGAGGTCGGCAATCCCTGGCTGTCCATGCCATTGGGCAGGGCGAGTGCGCACAGATCGAGAAAATTGGCGAAGCGGGTGAAGTGGGCTGGGGTGGTGGCTTCGTCCACTTCGGCCAGTGGGATGGCCGTCGTGGTGGTGGTTGGCGTCAGGAAAGCGTCGCAGCCGTGCATGGCCTGCTCGAAAGCATGGCGCAGCTGCTGGCGTTGCTGCAGCGTGCTGAGATAGACGTGGGCCGGGATGTCGCGGCCGGCGCGCAGGCGCGCGCGCACATGGTCGTCGAGCGGCAGGCTCAGGTCGTCGACGGTGGCCGCCAGCTGGGCATAGCCTTCGGCGTTCATGATGCGCCCGTTCAGCGCCGCGATATCGGCGCAGGGAAACGGCAGCTGCAGCGGTTGGATCGTGGCGCCGAGATCGGCCAGCTCGTCCAGCGAGCGGTCGTAGGCGACCAGCACTTCCGCGTCCACGTGGGCGCGCTCATCCTCTGGCAAACTGGCCAGGCGCAGGCCGGCGATGTTGGCCTGCCGCGGTGTCGAGGTCACCTGCTGCGGCAGACCGAGCGTGGCGCGATCCAGCGGGTCGGGGCCCTGCATGATGCGGTACAACCAGGCCGCGTCTGCTGCCGAGTGCGCCATCGGGCCGGGTGTATCCAGGCTGGGGCTGAGTGGCAGCACGCCATGATTGCTGATGCGCCCGGCCGTGACCTTGAGCGCGGTCAGGCCACAAAACGAGGCTGGCAGGCGCACCGAGCCGCCGGTGTCGGTGCCGACCGCCCACGGCGCGAGCCCGGCGGCGACGGCGACGCCGGAGCCGCTGCTGGAGCCGCCCGGCACGCGGGCAGTGCCTGCATCCCAGGGGTTCCAAGGTGTGCCCAGGTGCATGTTGGTGCCCCAGCCGCCCATGGCGAATTCGACCGTATGCGTCTTGCCGAGGATGACCATGCCCGCGGCGAGCAGGCGCTGCACCAGCGTGGCCGTTTGCCGCGCGCGCCGAGTTCGCCAGGCGGCGCTGCCGCCGGTGACGATGCGTCCCTCGATTTCGATCAGGTCCTTGAGCGCAATCGGCACGCCGTGCAGCGGCCCGAGCGCGTGCCCCGCGCGCCGCGCCTGATCGGCCGCCGCTGCGGCCAGGCGCGCATCTTCGGCATAGACTTCGGTGAACGCACCCAGCTTGTGATCCTGTGCTTCTATGCGCGCCAGAAAGGCATCGACCGCGGCCGCGGACGACAGCTGGCCGTGCGCCATCGCCGCGGACAGCTGGGTTGCGGAAAGCCGGGTCGGGTCACTGCTGGCTGCCATGGCTGTGTCTCTGCTGATGGTGGGGCGCGAGCGTGTCATTGTGCGCAAGCAGGATGCGCGCGTCGAGTCTCAAGACTGCGGATGCAAGTGCCTGCTGCGAATGCGGCGGGCAGCAACGGCTGTGGGCGCTTCATGCCTGCCGTTGCGGCGGCAGGTTGTTTGCTGTATTTGCAGACATTACCAGGGGCGCAAGAAATGACTTCTTGCACCACAGCCCAAAAACTGCCTAGTATTGCAGCACAGCTGACTGCCGGGTAAAAAAGCCGGTGATCAGATGCAGTGGTCACTGCAAGCAAACTATTACAAGGAGATGCTCATCATGAAGATCCGTCACCTGGCCTGCCTGCTGGCAGTAGGCCTGTTGCTGCCATTGTCTGCCCAGGCGGCGCCCAAGTACCTGGTCTATTGCTCAGAGGGCAGCCCGAGCGGTTTCAATCCCCAGTTTTACGACGACGGCACGACCTTTGACGCCTCATCGCGCACGCTGTACAACCGTCTGGTCGAGTTCGAGCTGGGCACGACCGAATTCGGTCCCGGACTGGCGGAGTCCTGGGATATCTCCGACGATGGCACGGTCTATACGTTCCACCTGCGCGAAGGTGTCCAATGGCACGAGACGCCATGGTTCACGCCGAGTCGCGAGTTCAATGCCGATGACGTGCTGTTTTCGTTCAGGCGGCAGTGGCAGAAGGATCACCCCTGGTATGACGTATCCGGCGGCAACTATCAGTATTTCAATGCCATGGGCTTTCCGGATCTGATCGAGTCGATCGAAAAGGTCGATGAGCATACGGTGCGCTTCACGCTGGAACATGCCAACGCCACGTTCCTGCCCGATCTGGCAATGGATTTCGCCTCCATTTTATCGGCCGAATACGCCGCGCAGCTGATGGAAGCGGGCAATCCCGAGCAGATGAATCACCAGCCGGTGGGCACCGGGCCGTTCATTCTGGTTGATTATCGCAAGGATGCAGTGGTGCGCTACAAGGCCAATCCCGATTACTGGAACGGCAAGCCCGAGCTTGACAGGCTGATCTTCGCCATTACGCCGGAGCCCTCGGTGCGCCTGCAGAAGCTCAAGGCCGACGAATGCCAGGTCATGTCCTATCCCAACCCGTCGGATATTCCGGCCCTGCAAGAGGACCCGAACATCAACCTCATGGAGGAGCCGGGGCTGAACATCGGCTATATCGCGTTCAACGTGGAGAAGGAGCCGTTCGACAACGCCAAGGTGCGCAAGGCGCTGAACTATGCGCTGGATCGTGATGCCATCATCGACGCCATCTTCTACGGCTATGCGCAAAAGGCGAAGAACCCGATTCCGCCCGCCGTGCTGGGTTACAACGAGGACATCGAAGACTACGATTACAATCCGGACAAGGCGCGCGAATTGCTCGCGGAAGCCGGCTACGAAGACGGTTTCAGCACGACGCTGTGGGCCATGCCGGTGTCGCGCCCGTACAATCCGAATGCCCGGCGCATGGCGCAAATGGTGCAATCCGACTGGAGCAAGATCGGCGTGGAAACCAGGATCGTCTCCTACGAGTGGGGCGAATACCTGAAGCGCACCGCGCAAGGTGAGCATGAAACCGCGTTTTTCGGCTGGACTGGCGACAACGGTGATCCCGACAACTTCCTCTATACCCTGCTGGGCTGCAGCGGCATCGAGGCCGGCACCAACCTGGCGCGCTGGTGCAACGAAGACTTCAACGACCTCGTGATCGAGGCGCAGAAGACGACCGACCGGGATAAGCGCGCCGAGCTGTACCAACAGGCCATTGCCATCTTCAAGGAGCACAACCCGTGGATTACCATCGATCATTCCACCGTGTTCGTGCCGCTGCAGAAGTCGGTCAAGGGCTATGTCATGGACCCGATGGGCGGCCATTACTTCCATGAGGTGGATGTCGAGCGGTAGCTGCGACAATAATGGCGATGCGGAGAAGCTGATAGGTGTTGCGCTTCATACTGCGCCGACTAGGGCTGGTGATCCCGACCTTTTTCGGGATCACCGTCATTGCCTTTGGGCTGGTACGGCTTATTCCTGGGGATCCGATCCGGCTCATGGCCGGCATTCATGGCGTGTCGCCGGAACGCCATGCCGAGCTCATGCATCAGTACGGTTTTGACCAGCCGATCTGGCTGCAATACCTGGATTTTCTGAACGAGCTGTTCCACGGCAATCTGGGCATTTCACTGGTCACCCGCACGCCGGTGCTGATGGATTTCTTTGCCCGCTTCCCGGCGACGCTGGAACTGTCGATCGCCGCCATGCTGTTCGCCATTCTGGTCGGCGTGCCGGCGGGTGTGATTGCTGGCGTCAAGCGCGGCTCGCTGTTTGATCACACGGTCATGGGCGCGGCGCTGGGCGGCTATTCCATGCCCATCTTCTGGTGGGGCCTGCTCATGATCGTGATTTTCGCCGGCTTGCTCGGCTGGGCGCCGGTCTCCGGGCGCATCGATGCATTTTATTTCATCGATTCGATTACCGGCTTCATGCTCATCGACACCCTGCTGCAGGGCAATACGGATGCCTTCATATCGGCCGTGCAGCATCTGATTTTGCCGGCATTCGTGCTCAGCACCATTCCGCTGGCGGTGATCGCGCGGCAAACGCGCTCCGCCATGCTTGAGGTGCTGGGCGAGGATTACGTGCGCACGGCGCGCGCCAAGGGCCTGAGCTCGCGCCGGGTGATCGGCCTGCATGCGCTGCGCAATGCTCTGATTCCGGTGGTCACCGTGGTCGGGCTGCAGGTGGGCCTGCTGTTCGCCGGCGCCATTCTCACGGAGACTATTTTTTCCTGGCCGGGGGTGGGCAAATGGCTGGTGGATGCGGTTTATCGGCGTGATTATCCGTCGGTGCAGGGCGGCGTGCTGCTGATTGCAACCATGGTCATGCTGGTCAATCTGTCCGTGGACCTGCTGTATGGCTTGATCGATCCACGCATTCGCTATGGAAGGGCATGAGTACACCGCTTGACACCCGCGCGGGCGACACCGCGATCGACACCGGCGCCGCGCTTGAGCCGACCGTACCGGCGGCGCATCCGCTGCGCGAATTCTGGAGCTATTTTGCCGAAAACCGCGGCGCGGTCGTTGGCTTGGTGATCCTGCTGCTGGTCTGCCTGATGGCGTTGCTGGCCAATGTGCTGGCGCCTTACGGCGCCGATGACCAGTTCCGCGATGCCCTGTTGCAGCCGCCGGGCTGGGCCGAGGGCGGCAGCTGGGCGTTTCCGCTCGGCACCGACGCAGTCGGACGTGACATCCTGTCGCGCATCATCTACGGCTCGCGCTATTCGCTGTCGGTGGGCCTGATCGTGGTCATGCTGTCCCTGTCGTGCGGCATTCTATGCGGCCTCATCGCCGGCTATGCCGGCGGCCTGATCGAAAGCCTGATCATGCGCCTGATGGACATCATGATGGCCGTGCCGAGCCTGCTGCTGGCGATCGTCGTGGTCGCCATTCTCGGCCCCAGCCTGACCAATGCCATGATCGCCATCGCCATCGTCTATCTGCCGCAGTTCACGCGGCTGGCGCGAGCGGCGGCGATCAGCGAGATGCGGCGCGACTACGTGACCGCCAGTCGAGTGGCCGGCGCCGGTCCGATGCGAGTGATGTTCAACACCATTCTGCCGAATTGCATGCCGCCACTGATCGTGCAGGCCACGCTGAGCTTTTCCAGTGCCATCCTGGATGCCGCCGCACTCGGCTTTCTCGGTCTTGGCGCGCAGCCGCCGACGCCGGAGTGGGGCACCATGCTGGCCGATGCGCGCGAGTTCGTGCTCAGTGCCTGGTGGGTGGTGACCTTCCCGGGGCTGGCCATCCTGATCACGGTGCTTGCCGTCAACATCATGGGCGATGGGCTGCGCGACGCCCTCGACCCGAAGATGAAGCGCAGCTAACCATGGCGTTGCTCGAAATCCGCAATCTCAGCGTGGAATTCCAGACCAGCCGCGGTCCGTTCCGCGCCATCGAGGACATCGACATCACCGTCGATCGCGGCGAAGTATTGGGTGTGGTGGGCGAATCCGGTTCCGGCAAGAGCGTTACCATGCTCGCGCTCATGGGCCTGTTGCCGTGGACCGCGCAAGTCAGCGCCGAGCGCCTGCAGTTTGACGGCCACGACCTGCAGCAACTGAAACCGCGCGCGCGGCGGCGCATTACCGGCGCCGACATGGCCATGATTTTCCAGGAGCCGATGACCAGCCTCAACCCGTCGTTCACGGTCGGCTTCCAGATCATGGAGGCCATCGCCGTACACGATGGCGGCAGCCGCCGTGCCCGTCGCCGCCGCGCCATCGAGCTGCTCGACCGGGTCGGCATCCCGGCGCCGGAGCAGCGGCTGAAGACGTTTCCGAACCAGCTCTCCGGTGGCATGAACCAGCGCGTCATGATCGCCATGGCGATCGCCTGCAATCCCAAGCTGCTGATCGCCGACGAACCGACCACGGCGCTGGACGTGACCATCCAGGCGCAGATCCTCGATCTGTTGCTGGAGCTGCAGCGCGACGAGGGCATGGCCCTGGTGCTGATCACCCACGACATGGGCGTGGTCGCGGAAACTGCCGATCGGGTCAGTGTCATGTACGCGGGTCAGCCGGTGGAAGAGCGCGCCGCCGACGACCTGTTTGCCAATCCGCGCCATCCCTATACCGCGGCGCTGCTCGATGCGTTGCCCGAGCGCAGCACCGGCACGCACCTGCCCACCATTCCGGGCATGGTGCCGGGGCAGGGCAACCGCCCGGTAGGCTGTCTGTTTCATCCGCGCTGTCGTTTCACGCAACAACGCTGCCGTGCCACCCGGCCGCTGCTGGAAGCAGACCAGGATGGCCACGTGCGCTGCCATTTCCCCCTCGACCATGGCCAGCCGCAGGGTTGGCCCGAAGATCACGTTGGAGGAGCAGGGCATGAGTAATTCGGTGGTGCTGCGCGCCGAAGGCCTGACCCGGCATTACACGGTGGCTGGCGGCGGCCTGCGCCCGGCACAGACAGTGAAGGCGCTTACCGACGTCAGCTTCGAGCTGCGCGCCGGCCAGACGCTGGCGGTCGTGGGTGAGTCCGGCTGCGGCAAATCGACTCTGGCGCGGGTCGCGGCCCTGATCGAAGCGCCTGATGCGGGACGCCTGCTGATCGAAGAAGACGATGCGGCCGCAGCCGACAAGGCACGGCGCCGACATTTGCGCCGCACCGTGCAAATGGTGTTCCAGGACCCATACGGCTCGCTCAATCCGCGCAAGAAGGTCAGCACCATTCTCGAAGAGCCACTGGTCATCAACACGCGCATGAGCCGGCGCGAACGCAGCGAACATGCCCGCCAGCTGATGACCAAGGTGGGCTTGAGCCAGGAACACTACAATCGCTATCCGCACATGTTCTCCGGCGGCCAGCGTCAGCGCGTGGCCATCGCCCGGGCGCTCATGCTGGACCCGAAGATTGTGGTTGCCGACGAGCCGGTGTCAGCCCTGGACGTATCCATCCAGGCGCAGGTGCTGAATCTGTTCACCGACCTGCAGGCGGAACTGGGCCTGGCTTATTTGTTCATCACCCACGACCTGAGCGTCGTGCGCCACACCGCCGACGACGTGCTGGTCATGTATCTCGGGCGCATCGTCGAAAATGGTCCGGCCAGCAGGATTTTCAGTGCACCGGCACACCCTTACACCCAGGCCCTGCTGGCGAGCACGCCGGCCGTCAACCCCGAATTGCGCCACGAGCGCGTGAGCATCCATGGCGAGCCGCCGTCACCAATTGATCCACCCTCGGGCTGCGCCTTTCATGAGCGCTGCCCATTCGCGGGGCCGCGCTGTGCCACGGAACGCCCGCTGCTGCGCAGCTTCAATGGCCGCGAAGTGGCCTGCCATTTTGCCGAGGCCATCGCCTCCGGTGAGCGCCGACCGAAGGCGCCTGAAGTCACGGCAGAAGCGAGCTGAAATCGCGCCGTCATGCTTTATGTCACGCTGATCATCCTCGCCATCGCCGCCGGCGCTGGCCTGGTGCTGGCCACTCATGTATGGCGCGGCCGACCGGCGCCATGGCCGTTATCCATCGGCCACGGCCTGCTCGGTGCGCTGGCCTTGGTGCTGCTGCTGGTCATGCTGGTGCAGGGCGGCGCGGCCGTGCGCGTCTGGATCGGCCTGCTGCTGCTTTTGCTTGCCGCAGCGGGCGGTTTTTACCTGGCCTCGCTGCATTTGCGCGAGAATGTGGCGCCCAGGTCGGCGCTCATGATTCACGGCCTGCTCGCGGCGCTTGGCTTCCTGGTCCTGCTGAGCCTCGTGCTGTAGCTGTCGGTCCATGCGTCAGCCTCTGCATCCCGCTCTGGTTCATTTCCCGATCGCCTGCTGGACGATTGCGGTCATCGTCGATTTCGTCAGCCCTCATTTTGGCGCGCCGGCCTGGCAGCTGGCGGCTCTCATGCTGGCCATCGGCTGTGGCATGGCGCTGCTCGCCATGTGCGCCGGCCTGCTGGAGCTGACCCGGGTGCCGGACGGCGCGCCGCTGCGCGACCTGCTCTGGCACATGAGCATCATGTCGCTGGCGCTGGTGCTGTTTCTGTTCAGCCTGGGCATGCGCCTGGTCGGGCTGCAGCCGCAGGCGCCGGGCCTGCTGGAATTCATTCTCGACGGTTGCGGCTTTCTTGCCTTGATCGTGGGTGGCTGGCTCGGCGGGCGCCTGGTTTACCGCCATGGCGTGGGTCGGCGCTGAACGCAGGCCCCCGCGCATCGCCAAGCCAGATATTCTCTTATTCGGCCTGCTTGGGTTGATAGCTGCCGCCTGGCGTACGCGAGCTGATCATGAGCCGGTTCCAGGCATTGATCGCGACGATGACGAAATTCAGGTCGACCAGCTCGTGCTCCGCGAACTGCGCGCGTGCTTGCTCATAGACTGCATCCGGCACATGCGTGTCGGCGACGCGAGTCACGGCCTCGGTCCAGGCCAGGGCCGCGCGCTCGCGCTCACTGTAAAACGGCGTCTCGCGCCAGCCTTCGAGCATGTACAGACGCTGCTCGGTTTCACCGGCGGCGCGCGCGTCCTTGCTGTGCATGTCCAGGCAATAGGCGCAGCCGTTGATTTGCGAGGCACGCATCTTGACCAGATGGATCAGGCCGGCCTCCAGGCTGCAGTTGCCCAAGTATTGCTCCATCGCCAGCAGGGCCTGCAAGCCGCCGTGGTTGCCGAAATCATAGCCGAAACGCTGTTCCATTGGTGTGCCTCCGAGATGTTGTGAACAATATGTACAAGGGTATTATCCTGCATTTCTCATTGTGCCGGGGCACGGCAACCGAGCAATGCAGGCTACGCCGGCAGCAGGCGCTCGACGATATGCTCGATGCAGCGCGATACCTGGCCGATGGCAGCCACCGCCACGCGCTCGTTCGCCTGATGAATGGTGTTGTTGCGCACGCCGAATTCCACCACTTGGGCGCCGGCCGGTGCAATGAAGCGGCCGCCCGAGGTGCCGCCGGCGGTGGACAGCGCTGGTGTGATGGCAAAAACCTCTGCCACGGTGGCCATGGTGGCATCGAGCATGGCGCCTTCGCGGGTCACGAACGGCTGCCCGGATACATGCCAGTCCAGGCTTGTAATCGAGCGCATGCGCACGGCAGCGTGACTCGATCTCGTGCTGCAACTCGGCAGCCGTCTGCAACGGATTGAAGCGCAGATTGAACCAGGCCTCGGCCATGCCGGGATGACGTTTTCCGCGCCGGTGCCGGCCTGGGGGCTGGACACCTGCAGCGCCGTTGGCGGGAACTCCGCATCACCATCATCCCAATGGTGCGTGACCAGTTCGGCCAGCAGGGGCAGCAGGCGGTGCAGGGCATTGTCGGCGGCCGTTCTTGATCGTGTCGCCAACCTGGCTGCTACTGGAAGGCTCGGCCAGCAGGCAGTAATCAATGGCGATGCCCCGGTCCTGCAGCCAACCATCCTCGATCACCCCGGCGAACGGTGGATGCTGCCACTGGGTTTTCGGGGCCGGGCGGCACGACATCGGTATGCCCGGCGAGGCACAGCAGCGGGCCGCGCGCCGGCCACGGCCCAGAGGTTGTTCACCTGGCCGCAGCGCAAATGCGTGACCGCGAAGCCGGCGGCCTCGAGTCGTTCGCCAAGCAACTGCTGGCAACCGGCATCGTCGGGTGTGATCGACGGGCGGCGGACCAGTGCCTGCGTCAAAGCGAGCGCCTCTTCCATCATGCTTTTGCTGTTTGTTGTATGAATTCGTTATAAAAATATATTCAGGACGAGCGCACGGCGGCACAAACCCGCTGCAGGCGCCGCGCGGCCTCGACGCAGGTCGGCGTGTCGGCCACCAGCGACAGGCGCAGGCGCCCGCTGCCCGGGTTGTGGCCCTTGACCGCACGCGCCAGGTAGCTGCCAGGCACGACGCGCAGATTGGCCGTGGTCAAGAGGGCGCGGGTCAGCTCCTCGTCATCCATGGGCGTGGCTGGCCAGAGGTAAAATGAACCGGCCGGGCGCTGCACATCCAGAAACTGCTGCAGAATCGGCAGCACCGCGTCGAATTTTTCCTGATAACGGGCACGGTTTTCCTCGACATGGCGCTCGTCGCCCCAGGCGGCGATGCTGGCCGCCTGCACATGGCCGCCGAGCATGGTGGCGCCGTGATACGTGCGGTATTGGAAAAAGGCCTGCAGGATGCGGGCGTCGCCGGCGATGAAGCCGGAGCGCAGGCCGGGCAGGTTGGAGCGCTTCGACAGGCTGTGGAAGACGACGCAGCGCTCGAAGCCGGTGTGCCCCGCCGCATGGGCCACCTCGAGCAGGCCCGGCGGCGGCGTTGCGTCCTGCGGATAGATTTCACTGTAGCATTCATCGCTGGCGATGATGAAGTCATGCCGTTCGGCCAGCGCCAGCGCCCGGCGCAGGTAGTCATGCGAGGCGACGGCGCCGGTGGGGTTGCCCGGCGAGCACAGATACAGCAGTTGCACCCGATCCCATTCGGCTGCGCTCAGGGCATCGAGATCGGCAAGATAACCCGTCTCCGGCAGGCACGGCAGATACACCGGCTGCGCACCCGCCAGCAAGGCCGCGCCCTCGTAGATTTGATAGCCCGGATTGGGCATGGCCACCAGTGCATGCGGCCCTGCGGCGACTACTGCCTGAGCGAAGGCAAACAGAGCCTCGCGCGTGCCCGCGGCCGGCAGGACGTGGCGCGCGGGGTCGAGCGCCGCGCCAGGCAGATGAAAGCGGCGCCGCAGCCAGGCGGCCATGGCCGCGCGCAGCGCATGTGTGCCGCGGGTGGCGGGATAATGGCCGAGTTCGTCGAGCGTGGCGGCCAGCGCCTCGCGTGCCACGATTGCCGGCGCATGCTGTGGCTCGCCAATGGCGAGCGAAATCGGCGCCAGGTCCGCATCCGGGGTGACATCGGCCAGCAGTTCGGCCAGGCGCTGGAACGGGTAGGGCGCGAGCTGAACGAGTCGAGGGTTCATTTTACGTCTCCGCCTGGTCGAGGGCCGCCAGCAGTGCTGCACGCAGGGCGGCGCGTGCTGTTGGATCGGCAATGGGCTGCTGCTGCAGGTCGGTCACGAGAAACACGTCTTCCGCGCGCTCGCCGATGGTGGCAATCTTCGCGGTTTCGATGACGATGCCGTGTTGGCGGAACACGTTGCCGATGAGCGACAACAGGCCTGGCCGGTCGGCGGCGATGAGTTCGATCTGCGTGAAATCGCTGCCCGGTGCCTGGCTGAAGTGGACGTGGGTGGGCACCGAAAAGGCGCGTGCCCGGCGCGACACTCGTCCGTTGACATCGATGTGGATTACGTTCGGATCGGCAATGGCGCGGCAGAGGGCCTGTTCGATTTCAGTGCGACGGAAGTCGTCGCCAATGGCGCTGCCATCCTGTTCGCAGACAACATAGGTGTCGAGGGTATAGTCGTCCCGGGTGCTGTTGATGCGTGCGTCGAGTACCGTCAAGCCCTTTTGCGCGAGGATGCCGGTGGTGACGCCGAACAGGTAATTGCGATCGCGCGTGTAGAGAAACAGGGTCGTGCCCTGGGCGTCGATGTTGACCAGCGACACCAGCGGCGCATCACTGGCATGGCCGACGATGGCCTGCGTTTGCCGGGAGATTTCCTCGGGGCTGTGGCGCAGGAAATAATCGGCATCAAAGCGCGCCCAGAGAGAGTCAAAGTCGCTTTCCACAAGGCCTTGCTGCGCCAGCAGTTTGCTCGCCGCAGCGCGGGTTTCGGCCAATAGCTCGGCTTCGCCCAATGGATCGTCCAGGCCGCGCTGCAGGGCGCGGCACGTGCTGCGATAAAGACCGGTGAGCAGGCTTTCCTTCCACGAGTTCCATAAATTCGGATTGGTGGCGCGGATGTCGCAAATGGTGAGCAGGAACAGCCGGTCGAGTCGCTCGCGGGTGCGCACTGCCGTGGCGAAGTCGTGAATGACATCCGGGTCGTTGATGTCGCGACGCTGCGCAGTCATGGACATGAGCAGATGGTGGCGCACCAGCCAGCTCACCAGTTCGGTGTCTGCCGCGCTGAAGCCATGCGCACGGCAGAAGTCGCGGGCATCTTCGGCGCCGAGCACGGAATGATCGCCGCCGCGGCCCTTGGCGATGTCGTGCAGCAGGGCGGCGCTGTACAGCAGCTGCGGCTTGTCCAGGCTTTGCATGAGCTGACTGGCAAATGGCAACTCCGCGTCGAAGCGTGGCAGCGCCAGGCGGCGTAGATTGCGCACCACGAACAGTGAGTGCTCGTCCACGGTCAGCATGTGGAACAAGTCGAACTGCATGTGCCCGATGATCTGCCCGAAATTGGGCAGGTAGCGCCCCAGAATGCCGTAGCGGTTCATGTCGCGCAGGGCGCGGGTAACGCCGTGGCCATGGCTGAGAGTGGCCAGGAACAACTGCCGGCAGCGCGAGCTGTTTATTTCCTGATCCAGCAAATGCCGATCGCGGCGCATGATGCGCAGCGTGCGAGCGCTGATGCCGCGCAGTTGCGGATGCAGTTGCAGCTGATGAAAGATTTCCAGCAGGGCGCTGGGGGTGTCGCGAAATACCTGATCGTGGCGGATGCCAATAAAGCCGTGCTGGGCTTGGAAACGCCGATTCAGCGGCTTCGGGTCGGCAGTCACATGGGCATGCAGAATGGCTTCGGAGAATAGTTGCAGTAAAGTATCACTAAGTGCGATCAGCGCCTTGATATTGCGGTAATAGCGCTGCATGAACTGTTCGACGGCGAGGTTGTTTTCCTGGTCGCTGTAGCCAAACAGTCGGGCGACTGCAATCTGGTGCTCGAACAGCAGTCGCTCTTCTGCACGCCCGCTCAGCATGTGCAGGGCAAAACGCACTCGCCAGAGGAAAGCCCGGCTGCGCTTGAGTTCGGTGTATTCGCGGGCGCTGAGAAAGCCGTAATCGACCAGCCCGTGCAGGGTGGCCGTGGCAAACTGGCGCTTGGTTACCCAGACAATGGTCTGGATGTCGCGCAGGCCGCCGGGGGATTCCTTGGTGTTCGGCTCCAGCCGGTAAGCGGTTTCATCGTAACGGGCGTGGCGCTGCGCCTGTTCATCCATCTTGGCCTGGAAGAAATCGGCAGACGGCCAGATGTGCTCGGCCGCCGTGGCGGCGCTCATGGCGGCGAACAGGGTGCTGTCGCCGGCCAGCGGCCGTGCTTCGAGCAGATTCGTCATGATGGTGATGTCGGCTGCTGCCTGCTCGGCGCATTGTGCCGGCGAGCGCACGCTGTGGCCGATTTCCAGGCCGCTGTCCCACAGCCAGGCGATGAACTCCTCCAGGGCCGGGGCCAGCCGGGCCAGGCGATCGTCGTGATGCAGGATCAGCAGATCGATATCGGAGTGCGGCAGCAATTCGCCGCGCCCGTAGCCGCCCACGGCCACCAGGCAGGCATCGGCCGCATCGATGCGCGCAGTCCATGCGTTGCCGATGATGCGGTCGATAAGCCGGGCGCGCGCCGCGACCAGCGTCTCGATATCGGTGCCGGCAAGAAACGCCGTCTCCAGCACCCCCCGACCTTGTTTCAACAGCGCGCGGGCGCGGCCTGGACTGAGTTGGTCGTCTTGGGTGGCTGCGGTCAGCAGCCGCGCCCAGACGGTGTTGTCCGCAAGGCTTTCGGCGGCAACGGCAGTCGTCACGCGAGCTGGCTCGGAGTCAGGATTTCGGCGCCCTCGTCGGTCACCAGAATCGTGTGTTCCCACTGCGCCGACAACGAATGGTCCTTGGTCACGACCGTCCATTGATCGGGCAGCACCTTGACGTGGCGCCGGCCGGCATTAACCATGGGCTCGATGGTGAAGGTCATGCCCGGTTTGAGGATCACCCCGGTGCCCGCTTGGCCATAGTGCAGAACCTGCGGCTCTTCGTGGAACACGCGGCCAATGCCGTGGCCGCAGTATTCGCGCACCACTGAAAAACGCTCATTTTCGACGAAGCGCTGGATGACATGGCCGACGTCGCCCAATGTCGCGCCTGGGCGCACGGCTTCGATGCCGAGATACATGGCCTGTTCGGCAATAGCGGCAGCGCGTTGCGCCAGCACGCTGGGCTTGCCGGCGAAATACATGCGCGAGCTGTCGCCGTGGAAGCCGTCCTTGATGACGGTGACATCGATGTTCAGTGCGTCTCCCTTCTTCAGCTTTTTCGGGCCTGGAATGCCATGGCAGACGACGTGATTGACCGAAATGCACACCGACTTCGGAAACCCGTGATAACCGAGGATGGCCGATTCGATGCCGAGCTCGCCGGTGATGTAGTCATGGCAGATGGTGTTCAACTCGTCGGTGGTGATCCCAGGCACCACATGCGCGCCGACCATGTCCAGAACCTGCGCAGCTGCACGCCCCGCGGCGCGCATGCGGTCCTGTTCGGCGGCGGTTTTAATGGGAATACTCATGCATCGTGTCCTTTGTTGTATGGGCTTTGGCCGTCCTGGCCCGCGCTGCACGGCCGTGGGCAGGGCGGCGGGATGCTGGCCGAAATCGGTGCTCTTATGGTATAAATCGCTCGCATTCGCAGCAATGCAAACATCCAAATCGTGTCTTGTCGGTGCTGCCGGCGGGCGCGAAATTCACACGCGTATCGTCACATGTCAGCAGGGTGCCCGCACAGCGGGTTGCTGCATGGGGTGCGCGGAAGCCTAACCCGGAGAAAACTCATGAGTGAAGTCAGCATGCGCCAGTTGCTTGAGGCCGGTGTGCATTTCGGCCACCGTACACGCTACTGGAACCCGAAGATGGCGCCTTATATTTTCGGCCATCGCAACAAAATCCATATTATCAATCTCGAAGAGACACTGCCGCTGTTCAAGGAGGCGTACGACTATATCAGCCGTTTGGCCGCCAATGGCGGTTCGATCATGTTTGTCGGCACCAAGCGCGCCGCGCGCGAAGCCGTCGGCAAGCAGGCGCGCCGCGCCGGCATGCCCTATGTCAGCCATCGCTGGCTGGGCGGCATGCTGACCAATTTCAAGACCGTGCGCAATTCCATCCAACGGCTGCATGACTTGGAGCAGATGTTCGAGGATGGCTCGGTCAACAAGCTGGTCAAGCGTGAGCAGCTGAGCCGCCAGCGCGAACTGGACAAGCTCGAGCGCAGCATTGGCGGCATCAAGGAGATGACCAGCCTGCCGGATGCGCTGTTCGTCATCGACGTCGGCTACGAGCGCATCGCCGTGGACGAGGCGCGCAAGCTGGGCATTCCGATTGTTGCCGTGGTCGATACCAATTGCTCTCCAGACGGCATTGATGTGGTGATTCCAGGCAATGACGACGCCATCCGCGCGATTCGCATCTACACGCAAATGGCCGCGGATGCGGTGCTTGCCGGGCGCGGCAGCAAGGGCGAGTTCACGGCCGAATCCGAAGATGATTTTGTCGAGATCCGTGACGAAGAGGTCGGCGACGAGCAGCCGGCTGTGGAACAGGCCGCCGAGCCGATCCACAACACAGTGATACAGGAATCGGAGAGCGAAGCCGCACCGCTGGCCACGGCGCAGCTGGGCGCAGTGGCGGCCTCCGCGGCAGACGCCTCGGCCGAAGACGAAGACAGCGAGCAAACGAAGCAACAGGAACAAACGAACCATGACGATTAGTGCAGCACTGGTCAAGGAACTGAGACAGCGCACCGGCGCCGGCATGATGGAGTGCAAGAGGGCGCTCCAGGCTGCGAATGGCGATATTGATGCCGCGGCCGAAACCATGCGCAAGGAAGGCCTGGCCAAGGCCGACAAGAAGGCGGGCCGCATTGCCGCGGAAGGGCGCATTGCCACGGCGCAAAGCAGCGATGGCCGTGCCGCGGTGCTGCTGGAAATCAATTGCGAGACTGATTTCGTGGGCAAGAACGAGGACTTCGTCACTTTCGGCGATCGTGTCGCGGAACTTGCCCTCGAGCATGCTCCGGCCGACGATGCGGCGCTCGCGGCGTTGGCCTACGAAAGTGATGCCAGCGTTGAGGACAAGCGCCGGGAAATGGTGGCCACGCTGGGCGAAAACATCAGTGTGCGGCGTTTTCGCCGCATCGACGCGGGTGCAAACGGCGTTTTGGAAGTGTATCTGCATGGCGCGCGCATCGGCAGCGCCGTGGCCGTCAGTGGCGGTGATGCGACCTTGGCGCGCGATTTGGCCCTGCATGTGGCCGCCAGCGCACCGGCGCACTTGAGTGCCGATGCCGTGCCGGCGGCAGTGGTCGAGGAAGAGCGCAGCGTGTTGATGGCGCAGGCGCGCGACAGCGGCAAGCCTGAAGACATTGTTGCGAAGATGGTTGAAGGCCGGCTGCGCAAATACCTGGGTGAAATAACCCTGCTGGGCCAGCCTTTCGTCAAGGACCCGGACATGACGGTGGAGGAGCTGCTGCAGCAGGCCGGAGCCTCGGTGATCGATTACGCGCGCCTGGAAGTGGGCGAGGGAATCGAAAAGAAAGAGGAGGACTTCGCGGCCGAGGTGAGGGCACAAGCAGAGCAATCCAACTAAGATGAAGCCGGCTGCCACGGCAGCCGGTTTGCAAGCAACCTGCCAAGCCATGCCACGGAGCCGTCGATGACCCACAACGAGCCGTTTTACAGGCGGATTCTGCTCAAGCTCAGCGGCGAAGCCTTGCTGGGCGGCGGCGAGTTCGGCATTGCCCCGGGCGTGGTGGAGCGGTTGGCACGGGAAATACGCACGCTGGTCGAGATGGGCGTGGAAATAGCTCTGGTCGTGGGCGGCGGCAATATTTTCCGCGGCATCGGCCTGGCCGGGCGCGGCATGGACCGCGTCTCCGCCGACCACATGGGCATGCTGGCGACGGTGATCAACGCCCTGGCATTGCAGGACGCGCTGGAACAGGCGCAGGTCAAGGCGCGCGTCATGTCGGCGATTCGCATCAATCAGGTATGCGAGGATTACATTCGGCGGCGTGCGGTGCGGCACTTGGAAAAGGGCCGCGTGGTGATTTTTGCCGCCGGCACCGGCAATCCCTTTTTCACCACCGATTCCGCGGCCAGCCTGCGGGCAATCGAGATCAATGCCGACCTCATGCTCAAGGCAACCAAGGTGAACGGCATTTACAGCGCCGACCCGGTGCTTGATCCGAGCGCGCAGCGTTACAGTCATCTGACTTATGATGAAGTGATCGACCGGCGCTTGGCCGTCATGGATACCACCGCGATCGTGCTGTGCCGGGACAACGGCATGCCGCTGCGCGTGTTCGACATCAAACGCGAGGGCAATTTGCAACACATCATCTGCGGCGCCAATGATATTGGCACGCTGGTTGATAATCAGGAATCCACTGCAAGCACGGTAGCACCATGATTGACGATATTTACGCCGACGCCAGACAGCGGATGGACAAGACCATCAAGGTCATGTCCGAAAATTTCAGCAAGATCCGTACCGGACGCGCCAGCACCGGCCTGCTGGATCAGGTCACAGTCGAATACTATGGCGTGGAAGTGCCCTTGAACCAGGCGGCCAACCTGGCCACGGAAGATGCGCGCACCATTACCGTGACACCGTGGGAGAGAGCCATGGTGAAGCCGGTGGAGAAAGCCATCATGGCGGCCGATCTGGGCCTGAACCCGTCCACTGCCGGGCAGGTGATCCGCATTGTGCTGCCACCATTGACCGAAGAGCGGCGCAAGCAATTGGTCAAGGTCGTGCGCCAGGAGGCCGAGGATGGCCGCATCGCGGTGCGCAACATCCGCCGCGATGCAAACCAGGATGGCAAGGAGCTGGTTCAGGAAAAGGAAATCAGCGAAGATGATCAGCGCCGGGCCGAGGAACGCATCCAGGCGCTGACCGATGAGCATATTGCACGTATTGACAGCCTGCTCGAACAAAAGGAGCAGGAAATCATGACCGTATAAGGGGGTTTGCACCGGTGCAAGCTTATGGTCGCGTCCCCGAGCATGTTGCCATCATCATGGATGGCAACGGGCGCTGGGCCAGTGCTCGCGGTCTGCCCCGCGCGGCGGGCCATCGTGCGGGCGCAAAAAGCCTGCGCAAAGTCGTGGAAAAGTCTGGCAACATTGGCATTAAGAGGCTGACTTTATTCGCTTTCTCAAGCGAAAACTGGCAGCGTCCGAGAACCGAAGTCAAAGTGTTGCTGGACTTGTTTCTGCGCACCTTGCGGCGGGAATTGGAGGAGTTGCATGCCAACCACGTACGCCTGCAATTCATCGGCGCCCGGCATCGTTTTTCGCCGGCACTGCAGCAGGAAATGAGCGCTGCGGAGCAGGAAACGCGACACAATTGCGGGCTGCAACTGGTCGTGGCGGTTGATTACGGTGGCCGTTGGGATATCGCGCGTGCTGCCCAGAATTTGGCCAACGCCTGCATCCAGGGGGAGGTTGCAGTGGACACGATTGATGAAGCCTTGTTTGCGCGCTACCTGCATGCGCCTGCGCAGAGCGCGCCGGATCTGTTCATCCGTACCGGCGGCGAGCAACGCCTGAGCAATTTCCTGCTTTGGGACCTGGCGTACAGCGAATAGTATTTCACCGACGTCTTCTGGCCCGATTTCAATGCCGAGGAGTTGGCCGGCGCAGTGCAGTGGTATGCGACACGCGAACGCAGATTCGGGCGTATAGCGACAGCAGGCGACAGCGGTTAGGGCACCGCGTGCTGATTACCCGTGTTGTCACTGCGGCCGTGCTGTTGCCGTTGGCCGTAGGCGGTATCATGTATTTGCCGACCGCAGCGGTTACGGCGATTTTTGCCGTGCTGATGACCATCGGTGCCTGGGAATGGTCGCGTCTGCTGGGCTGGCGCCGGCCGCTGGCGCGCAGTGGCTATACACTGATTTTTATCATCATTGCGCTGGTGCTCGCGCGGCGCAACCCGGGTGTGGTCAATATGGCCAGCACCGGCGGCGGCCTGCAGTTGCTGGCCTGCTTTTGGTGGCTTGTGGCCGTCTATTGGTTGTTTCGTTTTCCACGCGGCTGGGGCGCCAGCATCGGCCGTCCGTTGATCGGAGCCGGCATCGGTTTGCTGGTGTTGGGCGCGGCGCTGAGCGCGGTGGCGGCCATTCACGCCCATGGCCGCGGGGCATGGCTGTTGCTGTTCTTCTTCATGCTGATCTGGGGTGCGGACAGCGGCGCCTATTTTTGTGGTCGTGGTTTTGGCCGCCACAAGCTGGCGCCGCGCATCAGCCCCGGGAAGACGCGAGAAGGTGCCGCCGGCGGTGTCGCGACCACGCTCATCGTGGCCGCGATTGGTGGCAGTCTATTGGGTTACAAGGGAGGACAATGGGTCGGGTTCATCGTATTGGGCGGCTGGATCGCGGGCATTTCCATGGTCGGAGATCTGACGCTGAGCATGTTCAAGCGCTATGCTGAGGTCAAGGACAGCGGTACCTTGTTTCCGGGACACGGCGGCCTGCTCGATCGGCTGGACAGCACACTGGCTGCCGCGCCCTGGTTCGCGCTCGGCCTGCTTTGGCTGGGATAAAATCGTGCATGCCGTAGTCTATTCTTGTATATCTTCCACGTTGCATAAGCCAAAGAGGCCCGAACATGCCTGACTGGCTGTTGTCCATACCTGCCTTCATTGTTGCCATTGGCGTCCTGGTGGCAGTACACGAATACGGTCATTTGTGGGTGGCCCGACGCATGGGCGTGCGCATTCTGCGCTATTCGCTGGGCTTCGGCCCGAAGCTCTGGGGCCGCACCAGCCGCACAAGCGGCACCGAATACTGGATTTCGGCGCTGCCGCTGGGCGGCTATGTGAAGATGCTGGACGAGCGGGAAGCACCGGTTGCCGACGAGGACAAGCCATACGCATTCAATCGCCAGCATCCGCTCAAGCGCATCGCCATCGTGGTGGCAGGCCCCGGCGTCAACTTCCTGTTTGCCATATTCGCCTACTGGCTGGTGCTGATGCTGGGCGTGCATGGTCTGAAGCCCATTATTGGCCCGGTGCCCGAGGATTCGATTGCGGCCCAGGCAGAACTGGTCAGCGGCGATCAGATCGTCGCACTTGATCAGGAGCGCATCGAAAGCTGGCAGGATTTGCGGCTGACGCTGCTCGATCGTGCTCTGGATCATGCCCAGGTGCAGGTGAGCGTGGTCGATCAGCAAGGCGCGCAACATACCACGTCACTGGATTTGCGCAGCGTATCGGAAGATCCCGACAAGCTGTTTGAGCAACTGGGTTTGGCGCCGTATCAGCCGCCCAGCACCCCCCTGATTGCGCGCGTGTTGCCGGACAGCCCTGCGGCGGCGGCGGGGTTGCAGGATGGCGACCAGATTCTGGCCGTGGACGGCGAGAAGATGCGCACGCCGCAAATGCTGGTCGAGTGGATCCAGGCGCACCCCGGCACGACAGCCGAATTCCGCATCCGCCGCGACGGCGGTACGCGAACGCTGGCGGTGACACTGGGCCAGACCGAACGGGAAGGGCAGACCATCGGCCAACTTGGCGCCGCCATTGGTGTGGACAGCGCCGCTTGGGAGGCGATGCGCACGACGCAAAGGCTCGGCCCTTTGGCGGCCGTGCCCGCAGCCTTTGCCAGGACTTGGGATGTGTCTGCGCTGACCTTGCGCTTGATGGGGCAAATGGTGATCGGCAACGTGTCCTGGCGCAATATCAGCGGCCCAGTGCAGATTGCCAGCTTTGCCGGCCAGACCGCGAGCATGGGCCTGACCGCGTTCCTCAGCTTCATGGCCCTGGTCAGTGTCAGCCTGGGAATCATCAATCTTTTGCCCATTCCGGTGTTGGACGGCGGCCATCTGCTGTACTATGCGCTCGAATGGATTAGGGGAAAGCCATTGTCGGAGGCCGTACAGGCCGCTGGCCAGCAAGCGGGTCTGCTGGCGCTGCTGCTGCTGATGACATTGGCTTTTTATAACGATATTCTGCGCTTGTTGGGATAAGAAAATGCGGCGAATTGCTTTACGCGGTGCTGTTTACATGCTTCTGCTCCTGGTCATGGCCACTGCCTGGGGCCAGGACACTTTTCGCATCAGCGACATTCGAGTCGAGGGGGTGCAGCGCCTGGAACCGGGCACGGTGCTGTCCTACCTGCCCCTGAACATCGGCGATCAGCTGACGCCGGAGCGCTCGCAGCGCGCGATCAAGGCGTTGTATGCAACCGACATGTTCGACAACGTGCAGTTGTCGCGTTCGGGCAGTACGCTCATCGTCCGCGTTCAGGAGCGGCCGCAAATCGAACGTCTCAGCATCGAAGGCAGCAAGAAGATCAGCAGCAAGCAACTGATGGAAAGCATGACCGAGGCCGGGCTCGCACGCGGTGATCTGTTTCGCGAATCGCTGCTTGATCGGGTGCTGCAGGATCTGCGGAAGGAATATTATTCGAATGGCTACTACAGCGTGGAGATTGATCCCGCGGTGACCAGGCTGGCGAACAATCGGGTCGCCATAGACATCCGCGTCAACGAGGGCCCGATCGCCAGGATTCGCGACATCAACATCGTCGGCAACAAGCATTTCAGTGATGAAGAACTGAAGGAAGAGGTGATGTCGCTGGAGGCCAGCCGGCCTTTTTACACGCACTTGCTGACGTTCTGGCGCAGCTATGATCGCTACTCGCGCCAACAGCTGCTGGGCGATCTGGAAGCGTTGAATTCGTTTTACCAGAACCGCGGCTATATCCGCTTCAACATCGAGTCGGTGCAGGTGTCGCTGTCGCCCGATCGGCGCGACATCTTTCTCACCATCAGTGTTGATGAAGGAGAGCAGTACACGCTCGCCGATTATCGCTTTGCCGGCGACATGATCGTGCCCGAAACAAGTGTTGAACAATTGGTCACCGTGCAGGAAGGCGAGGTGTTCAACCGTGCCGACGTGGCCACTTCGGCGGAGCAGATCAGCTCCGGTCTGGCCGATTTCGGCTATGCCTTTGCCGATGTCGAGCCGCTGACCCGCGTCAATGATGACAACCATACCGTCGATCTGACCTTCCACATCGAGCCGGGCAAACGGGCCTACGTGCGGCGCATAACTTTTTCCGGCAACAAGCAAACCGACGACAGCACGCTGCGCCGCGAGATGCGTCAGTTCGAAGGCGCCCCGTTTTCACGACGTGCGGTACAGCGTTCGCGCACCCGTTTGGCACGGCTGCCTTATATCCAGGATGTCGATGTCAGCAGCGAACCGGTGCCGGGCACGGATGATCTGGTGGATGTCAATTACGATGTCGAAGAGCGCCCGGCCGGCACGCTGCAGTTCGGCGTCGGCTATTCGGACGCCGAAGGCTTCCTGGTCAACGGCAATGTCTCGCACAGCAATATCTTCGGCACCGGCAACGAAGTCAGCATAGGCGCCGAAACCAATAGCTATGCGAAGAGCGTGTCGGCCCGCTGGACCGATCCGTACTTCACCGCTGACGGGGTGTCGCGCACGATCTCGGGTTACTATCGCAAGACCGAGCGACTCAATCGCATCAGCTCCAGCTTCGACATGGAGTCACAGGGCCTGGCCATGACATTCCGCCTGCCGGTCTCCGAATTTTCCGCTTTCCGTCTTGGTGTCGGTGTGGATCGGAATGAAATTACCCAAGAGCGCTATTTCACCGATTCAGACGGTGTCAGGCATGACACCATGTCCAAGGAGCTCCTGCATTTCATTGAAGAAAACGGACGCAAGGCAACCACGGTCGAAGCGCGTACCGGGTGGCAGCGCGACACCCGTGACCGCAGCTATTTCGCCACCCGCGGCTCCTATACTGGGGTCAATTTCGACTTCAAGATCCCCGGCTCCGACCTGGAGTATTACATCGCCAGCCTGGAGCACGAGCGCTACTTCCGCTTTGGTGACTGGGTGCCGTTTTTGTCCGACAAGTTCGTACTGTCGACGGATGCGAACATTTCCTATACCGATATGTACGGCTCAGGCACGGATGTGCCGCCATATGACCACTTGTTTGCCGGCGGGCCGGATTCGGTACGTGGTTTCCGCGCCGGCGGCATCGGCCCGCGGGACTCGCGCGATTACGCCTATGGTGGCCAATTCCGCACGACGCTGCAGACGGAGCTGTCGATTCCGACGTTTACCGAATCCGACGGCAAGACCACTCGTTTGGCGCTGTTCTACGATATCGGCAATGTCTTCGAGGACATCGACGACTTCAAAGCCAGCGAATTGCGCAGTTCCGCCGGCGCCGCGTTCTATTGGTTCACGCCTTTCTTCGGCCTGCTGCGCATCAGCTATGCCCCTTACGCCCACTCCAAGGAAGGGGATGAGACGGACCGTTTCCAGTTCTCCTTCGGCATTGGTTTCTAGGTGGCGGCGGAGCATGTGCATGGGCAGGGCGTAAGTGCCGCCGCGCATTCCGCCCAGCCGGAACCGCCCTTGACCCTTGGCGCGCTGGCTGAGCAGCATGGCCTGCGTCTGGCCGGCGGCGCGCCCGATTTGCCGATTCGAGGTGTGTGCGCGCTTGCCGACGGTACAGCGGAGTGCATTGCCTATGCCATGGGCTCGGCGCAATTGCAGGCGCTTGAGAAGACGGCGGCGGCAGCAGTCATCGTGCCCGAGGAGCTGGCCGCCCACGCGCCCTGCGCGGTGCTGGTGACGGCGCAGCCGAAGCTGGCATTTGCGCGCATCGCCGCGCGCTTCGAATATCGGCCGCAGGCGCAGGGTGTTCATGCCAGCGCCGTGGTGCATCCGCAGGCGCAACTGGCGCCAGACGTGACTGTGGGGCCGCATGCAGTCATCGGCGCAGGCTGTGTCATCGGCGCCGGTACCCGCATCGGCGCCAATGCCGTGCTTGGCGATTGCGTGACCATAGGCGCAGACGGCTATATCGGCAGTAATGTCAGTATCCACCACTACGTGCGCATGGGTATGGCGGTACGCATCGAGGCCAACAGCGTGATAGGTGCACGCGGCTTCGGGCTGGTTCATAATGGCCGCGATTGGGAGCAGATTCCGCAGCTGGGCAGCGTGGTGTTGGGCGACCGGGTCGAAGTTGGCGCTGCCAGCACCATCGATCGCGGCACTTTATCGGATACCGTGATTGGCGATGATGTGCACATCGACAATCAGGTGCAGATCGGTCACAACTGCATTATCGGCGCGCATACGGTCATCGCGGGCAGCTGTGGCATTGCCGGTTCCTGCACCATCGGTGCCAATTGCATGATTGGGGGCGGCGTTGGCATCGGCGACCATGTGCATATCGTGGACCATGTCAGCATTACCGCGGCCAGCCAAGTGCCGCGCGATATTACCGAGCCTGGCCTTTGGTCATCGACCTTCCGTGTTCTGCCGGCGCGGCAATGGCGTAGACTACTGGTTCGCTTCGGCAGGCTGAATCGGCTCGAACAACGGCTCAGGCGGGTGGAAAAGGCCAGCACAAAACATGACAAACAGGATTGATTCAATGACCGACAACGCATTCGAGAATAATATTCATGCAATTATGCGTGAGCTGCCGCATCGGTTTCCCTTCATGCTGGTCGATCGCATCATCGACTGCCAGCCAGGCAAATCCATAACGGCACTCAAGAATGTCACCATCAACGAACCATTTTTCACCGGCCATTTCCCCGGCCACCCAGTCATGCCGGGGGTGATGATTCTGGAAGCGCTGGCCCAGGCAGGGCAGATTTTGGGCATGCGTACGGTGGGTGCGGATCCAGGCACGCTGGTGTATTTCGTTGGCGTCGACAATGCGCGCTTCAAGCGCCAGGTGAAACCCGGGGATCAATTGATCCTCAAGCTCGAAGTGGGCAAGACCAGGCGGCGCTTGTGGCGCTACTATGCCGAAGCCTGGGTCGGCGACGAGCTCGCCTGCCGGGCCGACATGATGGCCGTCCCGGGGAAGCGCGATGGCGATTGATCCCAGTGCAAAAGTGCATCCACAGGCGGAGCTGGACGTTGATGTTGAAATCGGCCCGTTTTCCATTATTGGCCCCAATGTCCGGATTGGTGCCGGCACCCGTATAGGGCCGCATGTAGTCGTCTCCGGCCATACCACGCTTGGTCGGGACAACGAAGTGTTTCAATTCGTTTCCCTCGGCACCGAGCCCCAGCACCGGGCCTACAAGGGTGAGCCGACACGCCTCGAAATCGGCGATCGCAACGTGATCCGCGAATTTTGCAGCGTGCACCGTGGCACCATGCTGGACCAGGGCGTCACTGTGATCGGTGATGACAACCTGCTCATGGCCTACGTGCATATCGCCCACGACTGCGTGCTTGGCAACGGCATTACCATGGCCAATGGCGTCACCCTGGCGGGCCATGTGCACATGGGCGATTATTGCACTCTCGGCGGCTTTGCCCTGGTGTATCAGTTTCGCCGTGTCGGCATGATGTCCTTTCTGGCCTATTGCAGCGGCGTGGAACAGGATATGCCGGCTTTCCTGCGCTGCGCCGGCGCGCCCGCGTCGCCGCGCGGCATCAATTCCGTGGGCATGCGCCGTCGGGGCTACAGCGAAGAGGATATTGCCGCCGTCAAGCACGCCTACCGCATTGTGTATCGCTCCAAGCTGCGCCTGGAGGAGGCCAAAGAGCAATTGCAGCAGCCGGCGCGCGAAAACGCTGTGGTCGCCACCATGCTGGAATCCTTGCAGCAGGCGGAATACGGCATTATCCGCTAGGGAGACTGGCCCTCATGGCCCCACGTTTCGTGCTGGTGGCGGGCGAACCATCGGGTGATCAGCTCGCTGCCGGCTTGATCACGGCCCTGCGCCGGCGCTTTCCGGATGCGGTTTTCGAGGGCGTGACCGGGCCGCAAATGGAGGCCGCCGGCTGCCAGCCCCTGGCCTCTGCCGACGAACTGGGGCTGTTCGGCTTCACCGAAGTGATTGCCGAGCTGCCGCGCCTGCTGGCGCTGCGCCGACGTCTGTTGCGCTACTGCATTGCCAGGCCACCGACGGCATTCATTGGCATCGATGTGCCAGCGTTCAACACCGGGCTCGAGCGCCGGCTCAAACGCGCCGGCATCACCACTGTGCATTACGTCTGCCCCACGGCCTGGGCCTGGCGCGAAGGGCGCACGCGGATGATTCGCCAGGCGGTTGATGTGCTGCTCGCGATCTTTCCATTCGAGCCACCGTTCTTCAAGCGCCATGGCATCGAAGCGCGCTTTGTCGGCCATCCACTGGCTGACAGATTGCCGCAACAGCCCGATGCCGTGCAAGCACGACAGGCGTTAGGCTTGGCAGCGAACAGCCCCTGGGTGGGTTTGCTGCCAGGCAGCAGACGCTCCGAGGTGCGCCTGCTGGGGCCGCTCTTTTTGCGGACTGCCACATGGCTTGCGGAGCGCTTGCCGGGGGTGCGCTTTATTGCGCCGATGGCGACAAGGGAAATACGTGCTATGTTCGAGCAGCAATTGGCTGCCTGTGAGGATGCACCACCAATCATGCTGGTTGATGGTCAGGCCCGTGATGTCATGTGCGCCGCGGATGTGTTGCTGCTCGCCTCCGGCACCGCGACGCTGGAAGCCCTGCTGCTGAAAACGCCCATGGTCGTGGCTTATATGCTGTCACCCGGGAACTATGCAGTGGTGCGCTCCCTCAACCTGCTCAAAACCGAGTTTGTCAGCATGCCCAATTTGCTGGCCGGACGGGAGCTGGTGCCCGAGTTGCTGCAGACTGCGGCGGAGCCGCGCCTGCTCGGTGCTTGGCTGTATCGGCTGCTTGCCTCGGCTGCGGCACGCGAGATGCAAACCGGCGCCTTTGCCGAGATCCATGCCCGGCTTGCGCTAGGGGCGGATGAAAATGCCGCCGCGGCGGTGGCAGAGGTGGTGCGCCCATGAGGCCGGAGCAGGAAATCCTCATTGCCGGTGTCGATGAAGCCGGACGCGGCCCGCTGGCCGGGCCGGTGGTGGCGGCGGCAGTCATCCTGCCTGGCGCCGAACGCATGCCAGGCCTGGCGGATTCGAAAAAACTCAGCGCGGCGCGCCGCCAGCAACTGGCCGTGGAGATCCGGGCGACGGCCCTGGCCTGGGCGGTGGCCCAGGCGTCGGTTGCAGAAATAGATCGTCTCAACATCCTGCAGGCCAGCCTGCTGGCCATGCGCCGCGCAGTTGTGAACCTGGCAGTACGCCCGGCGGAAGTGTGGATCGATGGCAATCAGGCGCCCGAATTGGCCATTCCGAGCCGCACGTTCGTGCGCGGCGATGCCCGCATTGCGGCCATCAGCGCGGCCTCGATACTCGCCAAGGTGGAGCGCGACCAGCACATGCTGGAGCTGGATGAGATTCATCCAGGTTATGGTTTTGCGCGGCACAAGGGTTATGCCACCAAGGCGCACCGCGAGGCGCTGCAACGCCTCGGCGCCTGCGCATTGCACCGGCGCAGTTTTGCGCCAGTGCAGCAAGCGCTGTTTGGGACGGGCGCGACTGCCGAGCAACCAGGGCACACGCTGGCACACAAGCTGCAGCCTGAATAATCCTGTCTGGATGTTTTCGGGGCAGCAGTCTGCTGTATCGGACGTGCTGGTTGTTGTTTAAATCTTGGCGAAAACCAGGCTGGCGTTGGTGCCGCCGAAGCCGAAGCTGTTCGACATGACAGTCGTAAGCTCGGCATCCCGAGTTGCCTGCAGGATCGGGAAATCTGCAGCCTCGGGATCAAGCTCCTCAATGTTGGCCGAGCCGGCCATGAAGCCTTCCTGCAGCATGTACAGGCAGAAAATGGCCTCGTGAATGCTGGCCGTGCCGAGCGAATGCCCGGTCAGTGCCTTGGTCGAGGAGATGGGCGGCACATCGTCGCCAAACACCTTGTGCACCGCGTTCAGCTCGGTGATGTCGCCGAGCGGGGTGGAAGTGCCGTGAGTGTTGAGGTAGTCGATCGGCTGCTTGACGTCGGCGAGCGCCATCTGCATGCAGCGCACCGCGCCTTCGCCGCTGGGCGCCACCATGTCGGCGCCGTCGGAGGTGGCGCCGTAACCGACCAGCTCGGCGATGATCGGCGCGTTGCGGGCCTTGGCATGTTCGTATTCCTCGAGCACCAGCATGCCGCCGCCGGCACCGATGACGAAACCGTCACGGCCGCTGTCATAGGGGCGCGACGCGGTGGCTGGAGTGTCGTTGTAGCGGCTGGACAGCGCGGCCATGCCGTCAAACAGGATAGTCATGCCCCAGTGTTCTTCCTCGCCGGCGCCGGCGAAGACGATGTCCTGCGCACCATGGCGAATCAGATCGGCGGCAACGCCGACGCAATGGGCCGAACTGGCGCATGCAGCCGACACCGAGTAACTCATGCCAAGAATGCCGAATGCGGTTGCCAGCGAGGCGGAAACGGTCGAGCACATGGTGCGCGGCACCATGTATGGTCCCACCTTGCGCGGACCCTTGTTGCGCAGCAGGTCGGCGGCGGCGATCTGCCATTCCGGGGAACCGCCGCCGGAGCCAGCGATCACACCCACGCGTGGGTCATGAATATCGTCCATCGTGAGGTTGGCATCGGCCAGTGCCGAACGCATCGACACATAGGCATAGGCGGCTGCGTCACCCATGAAGCGCTTCAGCTTGCGGTTGATTTCGGCTTTCAGGTCGATGTCCGGCACGCCGGCCACCTGGCTGCGGAAGTTGAAATCAGCATATTCCGGCATGGCGCGAATGCCGCTGCGGCCGTCGCGCAGGGCGGCGATCACATCCGCTCGCTCGTTGCCCAGGCACGATACGATGCCCATCCCCGTTACTACTACCCGGCGCATCAGAAATTCTCCGTGGTTTGAAACAGGCCAACGCGCATGCCGCTGGCCGTATAAATCAGACGATCGTCAACATAGGTTTCGCCATCGGTAATGATCAGCGGCAGCTTGCCGCGCATGATGCGCTTGATGTCGATCTGGTAGCGCACCAGTTTGGCATCGGGCAGCACCTGGCCGCGGAACTTGACCTGACCGACACCGAGCGCACGGCCGCGGCCCGGCTCGCCCAGCCAGGGCAAAAAGAAGCCGCTCAGCTGCCACATGGCATCCAGCCCCAGGCAGCCTGGCATGACCGGATCAGCCAGGAAGTGACAATCGAAGAACCACAAATCGGGCCGGATTTCCAGCTCCGCTCTGATTTCTCCCCTGCCATGCGCGCCGCCCTCGTCGGCAATATGGGTAATGCGATCAAACATCAGCATGGGCGGGGCTGGCAGCCGCGCATTGCCCTCGCCGAACATTTCGCCGCGAGCGCAGGCCAGCAGTTGCTCGCGATCTAGTGAGGAGGCTCTGGTCATGTAGTCACCATGGTTGGAATATAGCTGTGTTGATCGGCATGCGTGATTGTCGATTTTGCCACAAACACGGCCGGTTGCAGGAGAACCGAATTACGATTGGTTCCAGCAAGCCTGTTCAAGCCGATTTCCCCTGTTGGTTGTTGTTGCTCGTCGTGCCCGACGTCAAATGACGGGGTGCTAGTATATCAATAGCCGTACGCGCGGGATACGCGCTGTCGCCGATCGGCTGCAGCGGCTGAAGATGCCGTCGTCTGCGCCCAAAGGCTAACTTGCATTTAGGCATGAAACTCGGCTACCCACCTTGGAGTCCGCCATTTCGACTGGAGGAGGTCTGCGTTCGGAATGAAAAAATATATTTGTATCCGTTTCCTGCGGCGATATTCCACTGCTTCTTGCTGCGCACTGCGAGCAAAATGACCGGGCTTCATGCCCATGGCTGAGGTTGGTGCATGGTCAGAATGGCCAAGGCATGTCCACGATCAGCACGATGCTGCGCCGAGCGGCCATTTTTCGCAACACAAGGTGCAGTGAGCGTACGTTGGTCAATGCTACCATGGCGAGTTGCATGCAGGATTGCAGGAATATGGCCTCGTCCTGAAGGGTTGTCCGCTAGTAAATTAAAATAGCGCACCATCCTGCGTCGCATGGCTTGACGGTGGGTGCGCTGCGACCGGCGCAGGCATCTGGTCAAGGCGCAGCAGATCGGCACGCTGCAACGCCGTTCCCAAGGCTATTCGACCCGCGGCGATTGCGGCGTCGAGGGCCTCGATATGAGCGCGATTGGCCGCATCGGCATGCAGTTGCTGGACCTGTGCCATGACAATTGCTATGACATTGATCTCAAGAGCCATTTCAACGCCGATCTGAAATGCTTGCAGGTGCTTGTCGCAGATGTCCGGATGGAGTTTGGCACCGACGCCATCCAGGGCACGGCGCGCGGCCGCTTTCTGCTGCGCATCACCGCCATGTGGCTTGATGCCTGTCTTGCACATGACGAAGATGCGCCTGCGCGGTTTTCGCGCGCAGTTTAATGCCGCCGGCTGCGACGATGCCAGGCCGAGCTTGTCGAGCCAAGCCTATGATGCCTTGGCGCCGCTGCGCCGCCAGGCGAAACGACAACAGGACCCTGGCCTTTCCAAAGCAGGCGCTAAATATGCGAACATCTGCGCGGCCAGTGCCGTAGAATCAAGACCGGCCAGCGGTCACCCGCCGTATCCTCTAGTCAGCGTCAGCCAATGCCAGAAACCGAATTCGTTCACCTGCGCGTGCATACCGAATATTCGTTGTCCGACGGTATCGTGCGCATCAAGCCGTTGCTCGCCGCGGCCCGCGCCGCGGGCATGCCGGCGGTGGCCGTCACCGACCATGTCAATCTGTTCGGGATGGTCAAGTTTTATCGCGCGGCGCTGGCAGCCGGCATCAAGCCGATCGTGGGTGCCGACCTGCTGCTCGACGAGGGTCCAGGCCAGGCGCCGACGCGCCTCACGCTGCTGGTGCAGTCGCGCACGGGTTATCGCAACCTGTGCGAACTGCTGTCGCGCGCCTACATGGATGGCCAGACGCGTGATCAGGTGCTGTGCCGGCGCGAATGGGTGCACGAGTACAATGCCGGCCTGATTGCCTTGTCCGGCGGCATGACGGGTGATGTCGGCATGGCGCTGCGGGCCGGCAAGATGGGCCTGGCCGAACAGCGCGCCGCGGACTGGGCGGCCGTGTTTGCCGATCGCTATTATCTTGAAGTCACCCGCAACGAGCGCTCCGGCGAGGAGGCTTGGCTGGCGGAGACGGTCGACTTGGCGCTGCGCACCGACATCCCGCTGGTGGCGACCAACGACGTGCGCTTTTTGCAGGCGGACGATTTCCAGGCGCACGAGGCGCGTGTCGCCATCCATGGCGGCTATACGCTGGCCGATCCGCGGCGGCCGCAAAACTACACGCCAGCGCAGTATTTCAAGAGTGGCGCGGAAATGGCCGAGCTGTTTGCCGATCTGCCGGAAGCGCTGGCGAATACCGTGGCCATCGCCCGGCGCTGCAACCTGCAGCTGACCCTGGGCGAAAACGTGTTGCCCGACTTTCCGGTGCCACAAGGGCACACCGCAGCCAGCTTCCTGCGCGCCGAAGCCGCCAGCGGTCTGGACGCGCGCCTGGCGGAGCGCTTTGCCGACCCGGACGAGCGCGAGGCGGCGCGCCCGGACTACGAGCGGCGCCTGGCGCATGAGCTTGAAGTGATCGAATCGATGGGCTTTCCGGGTTATTTCCTCATCGTCGCCGATTTCATCCGCTGGGCCCGCGACAACGGCGTGCCGGTCGGGCCCGGGCGCGGCTCCGGCGCCGGCTCGCTGGTGGCCTATGTGATCGGCATCACCGATCTCGACCCCCTCGAGTTCGACCTGCTGTTCGAGCGCTTCCTCAACCCCGAGCGGGTATCGATGCCGGACTTCGACATCGACTTCTGCATGGATGGCCGCGACCGGGTGATCGACTACGTGGCCGCGCGCTATGGCAGCAATCGTGTCTCGCAGATCATCACTTACGGCACCATGGCGGCGCGCGCCGTGGTGCGCGACGTGGGCCGTGTGCTCGGCCATCCTTACGGCATGGTCGATCGCATCGCCAAGCAGGTGCCGTTTGCGGTCGATATGACCCTGCAGCGGGCGCTGGCGGAAAGCGACGAACTGCGCACCAGCTATGACGAAGACGAAGAGGTGCATTATCTGCTCGATCTGGCCATGGCGCTGGAAGGGCTGGCGCGCAATGCCGGCAAGCACGCCGGTGGTGTGGTCATCGCGCCGGATGAGCTGACCGCGTTCACGCCGCTGTTTCGTGAAGCAGGCGGCAGCGGCCACGTCACCCAGTTCGACAAGGATGATGTCGAAGCCGTGGGCCTGGTCAAGTTCGACTTCCTCGGCCTGCGCACCTTAACCATCATCGACCGCGCCGTGCGCATCGCCAACGAACGCCGTGCGGCCAAGGGCGAGGCGCCGCTCGACATTCGCCAGCTGCCAATGGATGACAAGCCGACCTTCGACCTGCTCAAGGCGGGTAACACGGCGGCCGTGTTCCAGCTCGAATCCGCGGGCATGCGGCGGCTGATCAAGCGCCTGCTGCCGGATGCATTCGAGGACATCATCGCCCTGGTCGCGCTGTATCGGCCGGGGCCACTGGAATCCGGCATGGTCGAGGATTTCATCGCCCGCAAGCACGGCCGCACCAAGGTCGTCCATCCGCATGCCAGCCTGGCGGAAGTGCTGGAGCCAACCTATGGCGTCATCCTCTATCAAGAGCAGGTGATGCAGATCGCGCAGGTGCTGGCCGGCTATTCTCTCGGCGACGCCGACCTGCTGCGCCGCGCCATGGGCAAGAAAAAGCCCGAAGAAATGGCCAAGCAGCGCGACGTGTTCCTCGCCGGCGCGGCCGAGCAGGGAGTGGAGCGCGAGCAGGCGGCGCATATTTTCGACCTGGTGGAGAAATTCGCCGGCTACGGCTTCAACAAGTCGCACTCGGCCGCCTATGCGCTGGTGTCGTACCAGACCGCCTGGCTCAAGGTGCATCAGCCGGCGGCGTTCATGAGCGCAGTACTCTCGGCCGATATGGACAACACCGACAAGGTCGTGCCCATGATCGGCGAGTGCAAGCGCATGGGCATCGAAGTCGCGCCGCCGGACGTGAATTCCTCCGGCCACCGCTTCGAAGCGATCGACCCGCGCACAATCCGCTACGGCCTGGGCGCCATCAAGGGCGTTGGCCGCGGCGCCTGTGAGGCGATCGTGGCCGAGCGCGAGGCCGGCGGGCCGTATGCCGACCTGCTGGATTTCTGCAGCCGGGTGGACGCCGGCCGCCTCAACCGCCGCACCATGGAGGCGCT
>Ga0079226_10000269_pt1 | contig 34631 bp, 36 predicted proteins | sample Poulit2014_FD_76345 | JGI IMG/M metagenome (GOLD analysis project Ga0079226, IMG submission 76345) | Agricultural soil microbial communities from Georgia to study Nitrogen management - Poultry litter 2014 | ecosystem: Environmental > Terrestrial > Soil > Agricultural land | place: USA: Georgia...
GGAAAAAGGAGTTTATAATCAAATGGGATGACTTTTTCCAAGCAAATATTTAATTATTCTTCCAACAGTACACTGATTGGATGCTTCCAGTGTATGCTTGCATTTGGATAAATTCCTTTGATTTTTTCTTCTAAAAAGCTTAGATCTACTTTAGAAATTCCCTTTAGCTCAAGTTGGTCATGAACAGATATATCTATATTAGCGACAACAAATTGATTTCCCCGGGAGCCAATATATTTTTCCCCTTCAAATAAACACCCTTTATAAACAAAACGAAGGTTTTTTTGAACATTTTCACTGTCATCAATTAAATAGTATTTATTTTTATTTTTTGCCTTTAGTAATTTACGTTCATCACTGCGTAAATAATTGAAAAAACCATAAAGTAAAAAACAGGTAGCAATAATCAGTAATACTTGGAAGGTTATAACGGGCATTTTTCATCCTCCTTTTTATACACTACGATTCTATTAGTAAAAAGGTTTCATCTATCTATATTCTATCATGTACGAATCAAATTTAGCGAATTAATATAAATCATGATACAATATATTTAAAAGTTTACAAGGGGAGCGATATTCAGTGGAATGGACAAAGTTATTTGCCATGCAAAAGAAACTTGATGACTACATTGAAGAGAACAATGAATTAGAAAAAGAGGATTTGTTTAACAAGAAAATATTAGCATTAATTGTTGAATTGGGAGAGCTAGCCAATGAAACAAGAAGCTTTAAGTTCTGGAGCAAGAAAAAAGAAACTGATCTATTAGCTATTACTGAAGAATACATTGATGGTGTTCATTTTATTTTATCCCTAGGATTAGAGAAAGGCTACACATTTAATGGAAAGCCTTCTAGTGTGAAGAATAGAACCGTAAACGAACAGTTCCTTCTCTTATATGAATTAATCATTAGCTTTAAAAATAATCCGAGCTTAGACAATTATGAGGAACTATTTAGTTCTTATCTAGGTCTAGGACAATTATTAGAATTAACAGCGGAAGAAATACAAGCATCATATTTTGATAAAAATGAAGTTAACTTCGAGAGACAAGACGTGGGATATTAATTAGTTTATTTCTTGTAAATTTAACGTTATACTAAGAGACATACATATTTTAAGGGGGATATAAATGACAAAGTACGATGAAACAGTAACGATGTTAAAAGACCTGACAGATGCTAAGGGTATTCCAGGTCATGAAAAAGAAGCAAGAGATGTTATGGAAGAGTATATTACTCCCTACGCGGACAAAGTATACACAGATAATTTAGGAAGCTTAATTGCAGAAAAAGTTGGTCAAGAAGACGGACCAAAAATTATGGTGGCTGGACATTTAGACGAAGTTGGATTTATGGTAACTCGCATTGACGATAATGGATTTTTATATTTCCAAACTGTCGGTGGATGGTGGAGCCAAGTCATGCTTGCACAACGTGTAACAGTTATGACAAAAAAGGGTGATGTAACGGGAGTAATTGGTTCTAAACCTCCCCATATACTATCTCCAGAGGCCCGTAGCAAACCGGTAGAAATTAAAGATATGTTTATTGATATAGGAGCTTCAAGTAAAGAAGAAGCGGAAGAATTTGGTGTAAAGCCAGGAGACTCTGTTGTTCCTTATTTCGAATTTACACAAATGAACAATGAGAAAATGCTTCTAGCCAAAGCTTGGGACAATCGAATTGGTTGTGCAATTGCTATTGAAGTATTAAAACAACTAAAAGGTGAGGAGCACCCAAATATTGTCTACGGTGTTGCAACTGTTCAAGAAGAAGTCGGACTTCGTGGAGCAAGAACTTCTGCTCATTTAATTGAACCAGATATTGGCTTTGGTGTTGACGTAGGTATTGCCGGAGATACGCCAGGTGTTACAGCCAAGGAAGCTGACAGTAAATTAGGAGATGGACCACAAATTGTCTTATATGATGCATCAATGATTTCTCACAAAGGTGTAAGAGATCTAGTCATTGATACAGCTGAAGAAAATGATATTCCATACCAGTACACTTCGATGCCTGGTGGTGGAACAGACTCAGGAGCTATTCATCTAACAGCAAATGGAGTTCCTTCTCTATCTATTACTGTAGCGACAAGATATATTCATTCCCATGCAGCCATCTTGCACCGTGATGATTTTGAAAATGCGGTCAAGCTTATTGTTGAAACGATTAAGAAATTAGATAATGATAAGGTAAAAGAAATTCGTCTGTCTTAAAATAAAAACCCAGTAGATTATAGTGTCTACTGGGTTTTCTATGTGCCATACTTGTATAAAACTTTTTCTACATAATTTTGTGTTTCATTAAAAGGGGGAATAGCTTGGTATTTATCCACATTTCCAGGGCCTACATTATAGGCGGCTAGAGCTAGGGAAAGGTTTCCCTTAAATCTTTTTAACATGCTATGCAAATATTTTGTCCCACCTTCTATATTTTCAACGGGATTAAAGGAGTTTTTTACACCAAGGGATCTCGCTGTTCTCGGAATTAGTTGCATGAGCCCTTCAGCTCCTGCATGACTTACTACCCTAGCATTATAGTTTGACTCTACCTCAATAATGGAATGAAAAAGCTTTTCATCAATACCGTATTTTGGGCTGATTTTAGCTACAATGCTAGGGACATTGTGCTATTCGCTTGTTATAGGATTAGTAGGCCTAATTTTTTGAAAGGGCTTTTTTCAATATTCTTGTTTACTTCCTGTAGTTCACTTTGTTTTAATAGAGCTTCTGCTAAAAAATCTGAAAGGGATCTCCCTTATTTACATTAGATCTTATAAAGGATAGATCCCTTCCAACCATAATTTCAAACGTTTGAGTTTGCATATAGTGTTTAATCTTATGAATCATAAGCTATTTCCTCTTCCTCTAATTATTATTCTAGCTGAGGAAATATATACAGCAAGAATGAACTTGCTCCTTCACCAAGTGTACATAATTATTAATCGACCTGTGCCTCAGTAACCCCTTTTTTTAAGGCATTAATCATTTCTTCTTTTTTCATACTTTCCGACTGCTCCCAAATGAGCTCAAATAAAACACCTAAACCAGGTAGCATTTTCTCCTCACCATTTTCAATAGCATCAACAATTGTATCTTCAAGTTGTTCCTCACTGTTTGATTGAATGTTGGTTAATATAGCCTTTCTTAAATCCATTTATATCATCCTTCCCTGTAAAGTTTACGTATAGTTTGACCCTAGGCAGTCTGATTATGTATATTAATTTATACTTATATACAATTTATTGATGAAAGAAGGAAATTCATGATTAGATCAACCCAAAATAAAAATGTTAAAGAGTGGAAGAAGTTACATTCAAAAAAAGGACGAAATCAAAGCAACTCTTTCTTGATTGAGGGCTACCATTTAATCGAAGAGGCCTATTCCACAGAACAAAATATAAAAGAGTTAATTTTGCAAGAGGGTATAGAAAATCCAGGGTGGTTACAGGATGACTTTGTTTCTTATGTATCAGAAAGTGTCTTTAATGAAATTACCCAAACGGATACACCCCAAGGAATTGCGGCTGTAGTAGCTAAACAAAGCATAGCCACAAAGGATAAAAATTATGTATTATTGTTAGACGCTATTCAAGATCCAGGAAATTTAGGGACTATGATTCGAACAGCTGATGCGGCAGGATTTTCAAAAATTATACTTGGAGAGGGTACTGTTGACCTTTATAATGATAAGGTTATTCGAGCTACTCAAGGTTCAATCTTTCATATTGCAATTGAACAGGGAAGCTTAACATCTGTTATTCCCTCCTTAAAAGAACAGGGTTTTTCCATTTGGGGAACGACGTTAAAAAGAGCACAAAACTACGCAAATCTATCTGCTGAAGGAAAAATAGCCCTTTTACTTGGGAACGAGGGAAGGGGAGTTTCTCAGAAATTATTAGAGCTTGCAGATCAACTCGTTAAAATCCCCATTTATGGCCGGGCGGAATCTTTGAATGTTGGAATTGCAGCAGGTATTTTGATGTATCATTTGAGAAAATAGTTGCATTAAACAGGTAGTATTAGTATACTTAACCATAGTTTAATAATTATAAAAGCAATGACAGGTCCAAGTAACGAAACAAAGGACGTTTTAGGGAGAGAATGCCTTAGACTGAAAGCATTTTTAACGTACAATCGTTATGATTCACTCTTTGAGCTGACACTTAATCGTGTTTCTGGACCTAGAAGTCCATTATCAAGTAAAGTTGGATACAGTTTTATGTATCAACAAGGGTGGTACCGCGAAATATAGCCTCGTCCCTTATTGGGATAGGGGTTTTTTTATTTGGAAAGAAAAAGGAGGAAAAAGAAATGAAAGAACAATTGATGGAGCAACAAGCAAAAGCCTTACAAGGTGTAGAAGAAGTTGATAATGTAAAGGATTTGCAGGATATTCAAGTTTCTTTTTTAGGAAGGAAAGGGTCTTTAACCCAAGTTTTAAGAGGTATGGGTAAGTTAGATCCAGCCGAACGCCCAATCATTGGACAAAAAGCGAACGAAGTGAGGGAAGTTATTAGCCAAGCTATTGAGGAGAAGAGAACAGCTTTAGAAAATGAGGCCTTAAACAAGCAGTTAGTAGAAGAAAAGATTGATGTGACCTTACCCGGACGTCCTGTTCAGCTTGGTGGTGCTCATATATTAAATCAGGTGATTGAAGAAATTGAGGATTTATTTATTGGCTTAGGCTTCGAAATTAAGGAGGGGCCTGAAGTAGAGACGGATTACTATAACTTTGAAGCACTTAATCTACCTCAAGGTCACCCAGCACGGGATATGCAAGATTCCTTTTACATAACGAAGGAGCTACTACTTAGAACCCATACGTCTCCGGTTCAAGCAAGAACTATGGAAGCTTTACAGGGTAAGGAACCGGTAAGAATGATTTGTCCTGGAAAAGTATACAGAAGAGATCATGATGATGCGACGCACTCTCATCAATTTACTCAAATTGAAGGCTTGTATGTGGATAAAAATGTAAGAATGAGTGATTTAAAAGGAATTTTAAACCTATTTGCTAAGGAACTCTTCGGTGAGGACCGTGAAATTCGCTTACGCCCAAGCTTCTTCCCATTTACTGAACCTTCAGTTGAAATGGATATATCATGTAAGGTTTGTAATGGTGATGGTTGTAGTGTCTGTAAACAGACAGGTTGGATAGAAATCTTAGGAGCGGGTATGGTTCATCCTAAAGTTTTAGAAATGGCTGGTTATGACACAAAAGAATATTCCGGCTTTGCCTTTGGAATGGGGCCTGATCGTATAGCCATGCTTAAATACGGAATTGAAGATATTCGACATTTCTATATGAATGACATTCGATTTTTAAAACAATTTCATCGGTCTTAAGAGGAGGAAAAATTCATGCAAGTATCAATTAATTGGTTAAATAAATATGTAGATACAAGTTCTTATACAGCTGAGGAACTCGCTGAAAAAATTACAAAATCAGGGATAGAAGTTGAAGGTGTTCATTATGTTGGGCAGCCTTTAGAAAATGTTGTTGTAGGATACGTAAAAAGCAAGGAGCAACATCCAAATGCGGACAAGCTATCTGTCTGTCAGGTCGATGTGGGAAATGAAAGCTTACAAATTGTTTGTGGTGCAGCTAATGTTGCAGAAGGCCAATATGTTCCTGTTGCCTTACCAGGTTCAGTTCTGCCGGGAGACTTTAAAATTAAAAAGGCTGTCCTTCGAGATGTAGAATCTAATGGAATGATTTGTTCTTTAGATGAGTTAGGGATTGAAGAGCAGTTTATATCTGAACAAGCAAAGGAAGGAATTTTTGTTTTTGAAGAAGAAGTGACCGTAGGAGAACCTGTAAATGAACTATTAAATATGGATGATGCCGTTTTAGAATTTGATTTAACACCAAACAGGTCTGATTGCTTAAGTATGATTGGTGTTGCCTATGAAGTGGCGGCTGTGTTAGATAAAGAAATTCATCTTCCAGAAGAAAAACTTACACCTATTGATAAGTCTGCTGAAGATTATATAAATGTAGTCGTCGAAGATCAGAAACTAGCTCCCTATTACGGCGCCTATATGGTGAAAAATGTTACTGTAAAAGCTTCACCTCTATGGATGCAAAATGAGTTACTGGCTTCAGGAATTAGACCGATCAATAATATAGTTGATATTACAAATTATGTCTTACTAGAATACGGCCAGCCTTTACATGCCTTTGATTATGACCGGCTAGGCACAAAGGAAATTGTTGTCCGTGCTGCAAGAGAAGGCGAAACAATTAAGACATTGGACGATAAGTTACGTAACTTGAAAGCAGAACATTTATTAATTACAAATGGCCAAGAACCAATTGCTATAGCTGGAGTTATGGGGGGAGCGAATACGGAAGTTCATGAAGGAACAAAAACAGTTTTGCTAGAAGCAGCTTACTTTGATTCCTTATCTGTAAGAAAAGCAAGCCAATATACGGGCTTACGTAGTGATGCAAGTAATCGCTTTGAAAAGGGAGTTGACCCTAACCGGGTACATTTGGCTGCCTTACGAGCATTACAATTACTAGAAGAGCATGCCGATGGACAAGTGTTAACAGGAAGTGTAATTGTTGATAATCTAGACCGATCAGAAAAAAATGTAGAAATAAATGTTTCAGAAATAAATCGTCGTTTAGGAACTGATATTTCAGCAAAAGAAATTGAAGATATTCTAAGAAAACTAGGCTTTGATTTTCAGTCCTCTGGTGAAGATTATGAGGTATCTATTCCAACACGCCGAGGAGACATTTCCATCTTTGAGGATATGTTAGAAGAGGTTGCAAGAATCTATGGCTATGATCATTTACCATATACCTTACCAGTGAATTCTTCACGACCTGGTGGGTTAAGCTTTAGTCAAGCGGCAGTAAGGAATATTAAAAGCTTCCTTCAAGGGATTGGATTGTCTGAAACAATTACTTATTCCTTAACAGATCAAAAACTTATTGATAAATTATTAAGTCCAGAATATCATGAAAAGGATTTAAAAGCTGTTAAACTATCCATGCCTCTCAGTGAAGAACATGAATTAATGAGACTTAGTTTATTACCTCACATTTTGAAGAGTGTAGCTTATAATAAAGCGAGAAGAGAAGCAGACGTAGCACTATATGAGATAGGATCTATTTATCTCGGTCAGAATGAAGGGGGACAACCCGAAGAAAAGAAAAGATTAAGCTGTGCAATAACTGGAAATTGGCTAGAGCATGAATGGCAGCAAGAAAAGAAAAAGGTAGACTTCTTTGTGATGAAGGGAATAACAGATGCACTCTTTAGCTACTTGGATTTACAAGTAGATTATGTACAAACGAAGTTACCAGAAATGCATCCCGGCAGGTGTGCGAGACTTGAAATCAAAGGAGCTACTATCGGATTTATCGGACAAGTTCATCCAAGCTTTGCTAAAAGCTTAGAAATCGATGAAAGCTATGTTCTTGATCTTAATCTAGAAAAAATAATTGCGATCTTGGATAAAGAACCAAACTATGAACAAATTCCAAGGTATCCATCCATTACGAGGGATGTTGCATTTGTTGTAGATGAGGAACTCCCAGCATCACATATTAAAAAAGAAATCGTTAAATTAGGATCGCCACTTGTAAAAAGCGTGAAAGTCTTTGATTTGTATGAAGGAGACGGCCTTGAAGCGGGCAAAAAATCCTTGGCATTCCGACTGATCTATCAAGATCCATCAAGAACCTTAAAAGATAAGGAGGTTGAAAAATCTTTCAAAGCTATTATTGATTCAATCAATGAAAAATTTGGGACTTATGTCAGAGAGTAATTTTTAAAAACGATGTGGAGAAATTCACATCGTTTTTTTATAGATATAAATTAATGTATGATATGATATGTACAACTGTGTTCCTCTAGTTGCTTTGAATATCACTTGGAATAATTAGAGGATAAATAATTGATAATTAGGAGGTATCTTCTTGAAATATAGTAATAAAAGGTCGCGTGTTACTGTGGATATTTATAACCATCAATATACGATTCGTGGCAATGAAGATGCTAATCAAGTTCGCCTCGTAGCTAGTTATGTAGACCGAAAAATGAGGGAGATCTATAGTACAAACGAATTTTTAGATACTCGGGAATTAGCGGTTTTAACAGCTGTCAATTCAATGAATGATTATTTGAAGTTAAAAGAGGAAAATACCTTATTAAAGAAAAGGGTAAAAAGAATGAAAGAGGAAAAGTAACATGGTAAACATACTAATATTAGGACTTTTAATCTTTGGTCTACTGATGGGCTTAAAGAGAGGTTTAATTTTACAATCAGTGCATTTATTCGGTTTTATTATTTCCTTTATAATTGCTGTAATATATTATGATCGATTATCACCACATTTATCTCTTTGGATTCCATACCCAGAGTTATCTGGTGATAGCTCCTGGGCAGCTTTTTTACAATCACTGCCATTAGAGACAGGATTTTATAATGGAATTGCTTTTGTTGTTGTCTTCTTTGCAGCAAAGATTGTTTTACAAATCCTAGCATCAATGATCGATTTTATTGCAGAATTACCCCTTTTAAATTCTGTGAACCGAATCTTAGGTGCGGTCTTAGGATTTTTCGAGGTGTATTTAATTTTATTTGTTTTATTATACATATTAGCCTTAATACCTTTAGAACTCATTCAATCAGCCCTTGATCAATCATCACTTGCTCAGGCTATAGTTGAAAAGACTCCATATTTTTCAGGAAAGGTTAAGGATTTATGGTTCATGAGTATTGAGGAATAAGTATATATTATTACTTTTCTGTAGGTGATCAATGCATGGCAATAAATAAAAAAGATGTTGTTGGACTTCTAGAAGATATCGCTCTTTATCTAGAATTAAAAGGAGAGAATGCTTTTCGAATTTCTGCTTATCGAAGAGCTGCTCAGGGCTTAGAGCGGGATGAACGATCTTTAGAAGAAATTGAGGATTTCCAGAATATCAAAGGAATCGGAGTGGGAACTAATTCTATTATCGTTGAATATGTAGAGACGGGTGAAAGCGAATTTTTACAAGAGCTAAAAGAGGAAATACCGGAAACTTTATTAGATTTGCTGTCACTACCTGGCTTAGGTGGGAAAAGAATAGCAAACCTATATCAAAGACTAGGTATTACGGATATTCCAAGCCTAGAAGAAAAATGTTTAAACGGCGAAGTAGGAGAACTTCCTGGCTTTGGTAAAAAGACAGTTGAAAATATATTACAAGCAATTGAAAAGCATGGAGAAGGACCAGATAGGATTCCAATTTCCCATGCTTTATTAGTCCTTGACAAAATAAAAGAAGAATTAGAGAGTTTTTCTTCTATTGAGCGCTTTTCAGTGGCGGGAAGTGTTCGCCGAATGAAAGAGAGTGTTGGAGATATAGACTTTATCATTTCGACTAAAAGTCCTAAGGAGACACGTAGTGAATTATTAACCATTCCCCACGAGGAAATTATTGCCTCTGGAGATACTAAAGTTTCCTTAGTCATCAGGGAAGATTATCTTATTAATGTCGATTTTAGAATGGTATCGGAAGAGCAGTTTGCTACGACCTTACACCATTTCACAGGATCTAAGGCTCACAATATACGAATGCGACAAATCGCTAAGAAAAAGGGCGAAAAAATAAATGAATACGGCGTAGGAATTGAAGCGACAGATGAAATTTTAACCTTTAAAAATGAAAAGGAATTCTTTAATCATTTTAATTTAAGTTATATACCGCCAGAATTACGGGAGGACTTTGGCGAGATTGAAGCTTTTCAAGAAGAGGTTTCTTTAATTGAGCCGTCGGATATACGTGGTGACCTCCACATGCACACCACTTGGAGTGATGGGGCTCAATCTATTGAAGAAATGGTCTTACAAGCTAGAAAATATGGCTATGAATATATAGCAATTACCGATCATTCAAAGTATTTACAAGTAGCAAATGGCCTTACAGAGGATCGCCTCTTAAGACAAAGAGAAGAAATTGAAAAACTAAAGGAAAAATATTCAGATATTCACATATTCGCAGGAGTTGAGATGGATATACTGCCTGACGGAAGCTTGGATTATGAGGATGACTTTTTAAAGGAAATGGATTTCGTTATTGGAGCCATTCATTCTAGCTTTAATCAAAAAGAAGAGGATATTATGAAGCGGCTCATGAAAGCGATGGAAAATCCATACGTATCCTTGATCGCACATCCTACTGGCCGCTTGATTGGTCGGCGGGTGGGTTATGCTGTCAACATGGAAGAACTTTTAAGCAAAGCAAAGGAAACCCATACGGCTTTGGAAATCAATGCCAATCCCAACCGCTTTGACCTATCTAGTGAATGGGCAAAAGCAGCTGAAGAAATGGGGGTCCTTCTATCCATTAATTCCGATGCCCATAACTATGAATCCTTTTCCTTTGTAGAACTAGGAGTAAGGGTTGCAAGAAAAGGATGGATTAAGAAGGACACGGTTATTAATACCTGGCCATTAGAAGATTTGAAAAAGTATTTCAATCGAAATAAGTAAGAACTAAAGGAGCATGACATAATGAATGAAAGAAGTATGAAGGTTTTAGAATTTCGTAAAATTATTGATCAATTAATTGAAAAGACAGAGACAAGTTTAGGAGCAGAACTTGCCAGCCAATTACTTCCTTCTTCAGAGATAGACAAAGTTCAACATTCACAGGATGAAACAGATGAAGCAATGACTATTCTTCGTTTAAACAAAGCTATTCCACTCGGTGGGATAGCTGATATAAGAGAGGCGTTAAAACGAAGTAAAATCGGTGGAATTTTAAATGAAAACCAATGTTTAAATATAGCTGATACTATTTATGCTGGTCGGAAACTCAAAGGATTTATGAACAATCTAGAAGAAGAGCTTCCCTTGTTAAAAAACCTTGCAAGTGAAATATACTCATTGAAACAAATACAGGATGAAATTAATCGCTGTATTAATGATGAAGCAAAAGTAGTTGACGAAGCTTCTGGCACTCTAAGGGGGATTCGTTCTAAAATTCATACGATTGAAAGAAGAGTTAGAGAACGATTAGAGCGCTCGATTCGCCAAAAAAGTAGTTTACTATCTGACACAATTGTAACCATTAGAAATAACAGATATGTTTTACCAGTGAAAAGTGAGTCCAGAGGATCCTTTGGGGGCATTGTTCACGATCAATCTGCATCAGGGCAAACCTTGTTTATGGAACCTAATGATGTCGTACAATTAAATAATGAACTTCAGGCAAGTAAAGTGAAGGAAAAGCAAGAAATAGAACGTATTTTAAAGAAACTTAGTGAGTTAATTGCCAGCCATAGTAATGAAATATCAGAAAACCTCCATATTCTAGCTCGAATTGATTTCATCTATGCTCGGGCAAAATTAAGTCAATCCATGGATGGAGTAAAGCCAGAGCTTAATAACAAGGGCTTTATAAAAATGGTGCAAGCCCGTCACCCCTTAATCCCTAAAGATGAAATTGTCGCTAATGACGTTGAGATCGGAGATTCTTATACCGCAATTTTAATTACTGGACCAAATACAGGTGGAAAAACAGTTACCTTAAAAATGATTGGTCTCTCTACCTTGATGGCTCAATCTGGCCTTCAAATACCCGCTCTTGATGGCTGTGAATTAGCTGTATTCGAAGAAATCTTTGCAGATATTGGTGATGAGCAATCCATTGAACAAAACTTGAGTACCTTTTCCTCCCACATGACAAATATCGTATCTATTATTGAGAAAGTTACCAAGAACAGTCTAGTCTTATTCGATGAGCTAGGAGCAGGTACAGATCCCCAAGAAGGAGCGGCCTTGGCTATGTCGATTATGGATGAAGTTGTATCTAAGAAGGCAAGGGTGGTAGCAACTACTCACTATCCAGAACTAAAAGCCTACGCTTATAATACTGAAAATGTTGTAAATGCTTCTGTAGAATTTGATATAGAAACCTTACAACCAACCTACAAATTACTCATCGGGATTCCGGGTCGAAGTAACGCCTTTGATATATCAAAACGTTTAGGTTTAAAAGGAGACATTATTGAAAAGGCAAAAGGTCAAATTGGTGTAGATTCAACTAATGTTGATAATATGATATATTCCTTAGAACAATCCTATAAAAGGGCAAATAAGGCCTATGAAGAAGCTGAAGATATCCAGAAGAAAAGCGAAATTCTTCATCGGGATTTAGAAAAAGCCTGGCAGCAATTTGAACAAAGACAGAATAGGCTTTATGAAGAAGCTGAAGATAAAGCGGCAAAGGAAATCCAAAAGGCAAGAAAAGAAGCTGAAAAAATAGTAAAAGAAATTAAAAAAATGAAGGACTCTGTCCGTTTTAAAGAACATAAATGGATTGATGCAAGAAAGCAATTAGACGAAGCAGAAATTCATTTACTTGATAAAGAAAAAGAAGAAATTAAAGAGGACTTATCTCAATTAAAGAAAGACGATGAAGTAATTCTTAAGTCTATTAACCAACGAGGGGTCGTTCTTGAAGAGGTTTCTTCAAAAGAATATTTGGTTCAAGTCGGTGTTATGAGAATAAATGTAAAGAGGAAAAATTTAAAGCCTGTTAAAAAAGCTGAGCAAGCAGAGCCTGTTTCAAGACCAATGATTCAAAGGGCCAATAATCATGTTCGCATGGAGTTAGATCTCCGTGGAGAAAGATATGAAGATGCAATAAACAAATTAGATCAATATCTAGACGATGCCCTCCTAGCCAATCATTCCCAGGTGACTATTATTCATGGAAAAGGAACGGGTGCCTTAAGAGAAGGTGTGCATAATTATTGTAAGGGACACCCAAGGGTAGAAGATTATCGTCCCGGTGGGGAGAAGGAAGGCGGAAGCGGAGTAACAGTTATAAAATTAGCTTAGTAGGAGAGAATGGCTTTGAAAACATTAGCTAAAGTATTAATTGCTGTATCAATAGGATTTATTATAGCAGGAATGATATTTGTATTTAGATAATATACTAAGAGTAAGTAAGCATAAATGTGGACATTTATGCTTACTTAATACAAATAATATTCTGAAAACAATGAAAAAGTTTTCAAATTTGTCATTTATCGTTATAATATAAGTATAATTTTATAGGGGAGGTAAAAGACAATGGTAAAAGAAATGAGCTGGCATAAGCATTATCCAGCAGAAATACCTAGATCCATCGAATATGATAAGAAACCATTACATGCATATTTGGAGGACAGTGCTAAAGAATTCCCTGAAATGAAAGCGCTTCACTTCATGGGAAATGAAATAAGTTACAAGGAATTATTTAAGCAGTCCAAACAAATGGCTAATTACTTGCAGTCTTTAGGGTTGAAAACCGGTGATCGAGTAGCAATCATGCTTCCGAATACTCCTCAAGCTGTCATTAGTTATTACGGTGCATTAATGGCTGGTGGAATCGTCGTCCAAACAAATCCACTATATACACCTAGAGAATTGCGCTATCAAATGCAAGACTCGGGAGCCAATTTCATGATATGTTTAGATATTCTACTCCCGCGGGTACAACAAATTCAATCTGAAACAGATTTACAACAGGTTATTATAGCAGAAATTAAGGATTATTTACCTTTTCCGAAAAACTTCATTTATCCCTTTATGCAAAAGAAACAATATGGATTTTCTGTAAAAGTAGAAGATACCGATAGCGTGCATAGTTGGAAAAAGGTTCTAGAAAAAGGTAAACCAACTTATGAAAAGATAGAGGTAGATCCAGTCAATGATTTGGCCCTTCTTCAGTATACTGGTGGTACAACAGGTCATCCTAAGGGAGTTATGCTGACACATTATAATTTAGTATCTAATGTACAGATGTGCGAATCCTGGTTATATCAAACTGAAAGGGGTAAAGAAATCGTTTTAGGCGTCCTACCTTTTTTCCATGTCTATGGTATGACTACAGTTATGAACATGGCTATCATGCAAGGGTCAAAAATGATTTTATTACCTAAGTTTGATCCAGAAGAGGTTTTAAAGTCTATTCATAAATTAAAACCTACCTTATTTCCAGGGGCACCGACTGTATATGTAGGTTTGCTCAATCATCCCAAGCTAAATAAATATGACCTATCCAGTATTGTTGCGAGTATAAGTGGTTCTTCAGCATTACCAATTGAGGTGCAGGAGCAGTTCGAAAGAGAGACTGGAGGAAGAATTGTAGAAGGTTATGGACTGACTGAAACTTCACCAGTTACCCACGCTAACTTTGTTTGGCATAAACGAATAAACGGAAGTATAGGAGTTCCGTGGCCAGACACGGAAGCAATGATTGTAGAAATGGACACCCTAAATAAATTAAAAACAGGGGAAATTGGAGAGATAGCTGTAAGGGGACCCCAAGTTATGATGGGTTATTGGAATGACGAAGAAGAAACAGAGGAAGTTCTCAGAGACGGTTGGCTGCTCACAGGAGATTTAGGTTATGTTGATGAGGAGGGGTTCTTTTATGTCGTGGATCGTAAAAGCGATATGATAATTGCTGGAGGCTTTAATATCTATCCTCGAGAAATTGAAGAAGTATTATATGAACATCCAGCTGTTGGAGAAGCAATAGTTGCAGGAATACCTGATCAATATCGGGGTGAAACTGTAAAGGCCTATATCGTAGTTAAAAAAGGTTTGAAGGTAACAAAGAAAGAACTAGATGACTTTTGTAGAGAACATTTAGCTGCTTTTAAGGTGCCTCGCTTTTATGAATTTAAAGATGAACTACCCAAAACCGCTGTTGGAAAAATCTTAAGGAGACAATTAGTCGATGAAGAAAAAAATAAAGAAAAACCTTATAAAGCAAACTAAACAAATAGGTACACACACATGTATTAAAGGCCATTTTTCTGTTGACAGATAAGGCTTATTTCGTTAAACTTAAATATGAATGACCATTCATTCATAAAAAGAAAGCCTTCATAAGGATGATGACATTGAATAAAACTAAACCAAAATACAAACAAATTATTGAAGCGGCAGTCGTAGTAATTGCAGAGAATGGCTATCACTCATCAAGAGTTTCAAAAATTGCAGAGCAAGCAGGGGTGGCTGATGGGACAATTTATTTATACTTTAAAAATAAGGAAGATATATTAGTTTCTTTGTTTAAAGAAAAGATGGGACAGTTTATCGAACGAATCTCTGCAAGTATTAAAAACCTTGGAAATGCTGATGAAAAGTTGCGTCAATTAATTAGGATGCACTTTCGTCAGCTGTCTGAGGATCATAATTTAGCTGTAGTTGCCCAATTGGAATTAAGACAATCTAATTTAGAATTAAGATTTCAAATTAATGAGGTTTTAAAACCATATACCATGATCATTGATGAAATAATAGAAGAAGGAATGGAGCAAAGTATTTTTAGGCAAGATTTACATATCCCTTTAGTGAGACAAATGATTTTTGGTACGCTAGATGAGATGGTAACTACCTGGGTAATGAAAGACCATAAATATGATTTGCTTTCATTGGCAGATGAAGTGCATAAGTTAATCATAAATGGATTGAAAAAATAATATAACAAAATGATATTTATTTTTTGATTTTCTGTTATGATAAGTAGAGGGGTGATAATCAAATGGGAAAAGTTAGCTTTAGTAAAACCGAACATGTAGCTAAAATTACTATTGACAGCCCTCCGGCGAATGCGCTTTCAAGTAGCATTATTACTGAAATTAATCAACAACTGGATAAAGTCGAAGATGACCCTTCGATTAAAACAGTTGTGCTTCATGGAGAGGGAAGATTTTTTTCAGCCGGCGCGGATATTAAGGAATTTACAGATGTAGATTCTCCGTCGGAATTTAGTGAGCTGTCAGCACATGGACAAAAGGTTTTTCAGCGAATTGAGGATTTCTCCATACCTGTGATTGCAGCAATACATGGAGCTGCCCTAGGTGGAGGATTAGAACTGGCTATGTCTTGCCATATAAGAATCGTTTCTGAAAAAGCTAAATTAGGTTTACCTGAATTAACCTTAGGCATTATTCCAGGTTTTGCCGGAACACAAAGATTACCACAATTAATAGGCGCTTCCAAAGCCTATGAGATGATGTTAACAAGCGAACCAATCGAAGGAATGAAAGCCGTTACATTAGGCTTGGCAAACTTTGCAGTTGAATCCGATGAAGAGGTTTTAAAGGAAGCTCTTGTACTTGCGGAGAAGATTGCCAGTAAAAGTAAACCGACGATTGAGAAGATTATGCAATTAGTTTTTCTTGCAAAGAATGGACAGTATGAAAAGGGAGCTAAGGAAGAAGCGGATTCCTTTGGGGTCCTATTTGTTACTGAAGATGCTAAAGAAGGAATAAGTGCCTTTTTAGAGAAAAGAAAACCAAATTTTAAAGACAAATAGATTAGGAGGAAGACCTATGAATATTTATGTACTATTAAAAAAGACCTTTGATACAGAGGATAAAATCGTTATCGAAGATGGTCAAATTGAAGATGATGGAGCAGAATTTATCATTAACCCTTATGATGAGTATGCTGTTGAAGAAGCAATTAAGCAGAGAGATGAACATGGAGGAGAAGTTACTGTTGTAACTATAGGTGATGAAGATTCTGAAAAGCAATTACGTATTGCTCTCGCTATGGGTGCCGATCAAGCTGTATTAATTAATACAGAATATGATTTAGATGAGGGTGACCAATATACAACCGTTAAAATTTTAGAAGCTTATTTTGAAGATAAGGAAGTTGATTTAATTTTAGCTGGTAATGTCGCAATTGACGAAGCAAGTGGGCAAGTAGGTCCAAGACTGGCCGAAGTATTGGATATCCCATTTGTAACTACTATTGTTGGTTTAGATATTGACGGAGATCATGTAAATATTGATAAGGACGTAGAAGGTGATGTAGAAAAGATTGAAACATCATTACCATTACTTGTAACTTGTCAACAAGACTTAAATGAGCCAAGATATCCTTCCTTACCAGGAATTATGCAAGCAAGAAATAAACCATTAGAAGAGTTAGAATTAATGGATTTAGATTTAGATGAAGAAGATGTGGAACCAAAAACTGAAACAATAGATGTCTTTTTACCAGCAGAAAAAGAAGCGGGTAGAATTTTAGAAGGTGACATCGAAGATCAAGTAAAAGAATTAGTATCCTTATTAAAAAATGAAGCGAAAGTTTTATAAAGTTCCAAGGAGGAAAGGAGAAACAAGATGAGTGAAAAAATACTAGTTATTGGAGAGTCAATGGACGGTGTTTTAAGAAATGTTAGTTTTGAAGCCATTGCAGCAGCTAAAAAAGTTCAGCCAGAATCCGAAGTAGTGGCACTTCTTTGTGGGGATGAAGATTTACATAGTCAGGCCAAAGAGATGATACATTATGGGGCTGACCGTGTAATTACAGTCACCCACGATAACTTAAAAAATTACACATCAGAAGGTTTTTCACAGGCCTTATTGGCCGTTGTTGAGGACGAAGATCCAGCAGGAATTGTCATGGGGCATACAGCATTAGGAAAGGATTTAACACCTAAAGTTGCGGGTAGATTACAATTAGGTTTAGTTTCTGATGTTGTAGATATAGAATTCGATGGTGACACACCTGTATATATTAGACCAATCTACTCAGGTAAAGCCTTTGAAAAGAAAACTATTTATGATCGCCCAGATTTCTTTACTATTCGACCAAATAACATTGCACCTCTTGAAAAGGATGAATCAAGAACAGGTGAAATCACGACTAAAGATGTCGATATAAAGGATTTAAAGTCCGTTATAAAAGAAATCATTCGTAAAAAGGCTGAAGGAGTCGACATGTCAGAAGCTAGTGTTGTAATTGCTGGGGGACGTGGAGTTAAGAGTAAAGAAGGCTTCGATGAACTTTACGAATTAGCAGACATTTTAGGTGGGGCTGTAGGAGCTTCCAGAGGTGCATGTGACGCCGATTATTGTGATTATTCATTACAGATTGGTCAAACAGGAAAGGTAATAACGCCAGACCTATATATTGCTATTGGAATTTCAGGAGCCATTCAGCATTTAGCTGGAATGTCTAATTCTAAAGTAATTGTAGCAATTAATCAGGATGCTGATGCTAATATATTCAATCTTGCTGACTACGGAATTGTCGGTGATTTATTTGAAGTATTACCATTATTAAAAGAAGAATTAAAAAAAGCTATTGAATAAAAGCTAGGCCTGACATGAAGATGTCAGGCTTATTTACATAAGATTTTGTATGATAAGCATACTATTAGCACCTATTATATTAGGGTGTTATAATTTACTTACACTTATTTGAAGAATTGGAGGAAATAAAAATGGCAATTTTAGATGTTACAGATAAAACTTTTTCAGAAGAAACTTCAGAGGGTCTTGTATTAGCAGACTTTTGGGCACCGTGGTGTGGTCCTTGTAAAATGATTGCCCCTGTACTTGATGAATTGCATGAGGAAATGGGCGATACAGTAAAAATTGTTAAGTTAAATGTTGATAATAACCAAGAAACAGCTGGAGAATATGGTGTAATGAGTATTCCGACATTACTATTAATGAAAGATGGAAATGTTGTAGATACTGTAGTTGGATTCCAGCCAAAAGAAGCATTAGAAGAACTTATTAACAAACACGCGTAATCAAAGAAATGAAGTATAAAGTAATAATCCCTTGTTGCCCTAAAAGCACAGGGGATTATTACGTTAAAGGACAGGATTAGAATGAACAACTTATTGAAAGAAAAATTAGCTGTTTTACCTGCAACACCGGGTTGCTATTTAATGAAGGATGAATACGGTGAAGTAATTTATGTGGGTAAATCTAAAATGTTAAGAAATAGAGTGCGTTCTTATTTTAATCGAGCTCATGATCGAAAGACCGAAAGATTAGTACAGGAAATTGTTGATTTTGAATATATTGTAACTTCAAGCGAAATAGATGCGCTAATATTAGAAATGAATTTAATAAAAAAATATGATCCTAAATATAACGTTATGTTTAAGGATGATAAATCCTATCCTTATATAAAAATAACCTCAGAAAGACACCCCCGTCTAATTATTACTAGAAAAGTGAAAAAAGATAAGGGGAAATATTTTGGACCCTATCCGAATGTTATTGCTGCTAGGGAAACCAAACGATTACTTGACCGTATGTACCCCTTAAGAAAATGCAATAATCAACCTGGGAAGGTATGTCTATACTATCACCTAGGGCAATGTTTAGCCTGTAGTGAGATTGCTCCTACAAAAGAAGAATACCAGGAAATTATTCAAAAGGTTAGTTCCTTTCTTCAAGGAGAATATAAAGAGACCAAAAAGCAATTAGCTAATAAAATGAAAGAAGAAAGTGAACAATTAAATTTTGAAAGAGCACAAGAATTAAGAGATCAAATCCATCATATTGAAACAGCATTAGAGCAACAAAAGGTTATCTTGAATGATCAGTCCGATCGAGATGTTTTTGGATTTAGCTATAATAAAGGTTGGATGTGTGTGCAGGTGTTCTTTATTAGGCAAGGGAAACTTATTGAAAGGGATGTTGCGATTTTCCCATTCTTTGACGAACCCCAGGAAGCCTTTTTTAGTTATATAGGTAGGTTTTATTTACACCAAAATCATTTAAAGCCTAAGGAAGTCCTCTTACCTGTAGGTTCTGATGCTGACTTGATCAGGGATCTATTAGATGTTCGTGTTCATACACCTCTACGGGGACAAAAGAAACAATTAGTTGATTTAGCTAAGAAAAATGCAAAAATAGCATTAGAAGAAAAATTCACCTTAATTGAAAGAGATGAAGAACGTACAATTGTCGCAGTTGAAAGTTTAGGTCAAATTTTAAATATAAAGACCCCTAAACGAATAGAGGCCTTTGATAACTCTAACATTCAAGGAACTGACCCTGTTTCAGCCATGGTTGTTTTTACAGATGGCCGTCCTGATAAAAATGAATATCGAAAATATAAAATACAAACAGTAAAGAGTCCCGATGATTATGAAATGATGCGCGAAGTGATTCGCAGGAGGTATACAAGAGTATTAAAGGAAGGGATGCGACTTCCAGATTTAATCATCGTAGACGGAGGAAAAGGTCAAATCAATGCAGCAATAGATGTTTTAGAAAATGAACTTGGTTTAGATATTCCTTTATGCGGTTTGGCTAAGGATGATCGACATCGAACGAGTGAGCTACTATACGGGGAACCACCAGAAATTGTGTCACTAGAACGGAATTCAACAGAATTCTATTTAGTCCAAAGAATTCAAGATGAAGTCCACCGATTTGCTATTACATTCCACCGACAACTGAGGAGTAAGGGTGTATTTCAATCAGAATTAGATGAAATTCCAGGAATAGGTGCTAAAAGAAGAAATCTTTTATTAAGTCACTTTCACAATCTGAAGAATATAAAAAATGCTAAGCTTGAGGAAATCACTCAGCTAGGTATACCCAAAAATGTGGCAGAAAGTGTATCTAGATATTTAAATGACAAAGAAAAAAACAAAGGATAAAATTAGCTAATTTTATCCTTTGTTTTATATGTTATATATAAGAGCTGAATTAAAAACTTTAAATAGTTAAAACAACTTTTAATTCTACTTGGTGAATTCTGTTTTTTATTTTTTCGGTACATTCACATTCGGTTCTTTCTATTTGCTGGATAGCAGCTGCTAGGAAACCAGACTCTAATCGGAATTCTGCTTGAAAAGGTGCCTTTAAGCGGTAAACAACAGAATCAGACATAAGATGGAATATGTATGTCTTCTTTTGTTCTTTGATTAATTCTAAATGTCCCCAACCTAATTTATAAAAAACCTTAGCTATATCTTCAACGGATTCGAAGGTGAATTTTCTAGCTAGATTTTTACCCATAAAGTAAAGCATCATTTGAGCATCATCACCAAGTAGTTCAGGTAAAGATATATATCGCAGTACATCAAAACCTGCTCCTTCTGTATATAGTTCATCTAAAAGACTGTTTGATAAAGTATCAAGACCTTTATTCATAATTGAATCTCGTCCTCTCACATATAATAATTATAATTCCTGTTTAAAAATGTGGTTAATAACTTTATTATGAATAAAACTAAAGAAATGTGCAAGTACATATAGAGAATCTATGATAAACAGGGGGAAGTTATTATATCTTCATAGTAGAAAATGTATATTTGTTTTCTTGCTAGATTTCTTGACGATACTAGCATATAACAGTACAATAAATATGTTGTCACACTTTGTACACTATTTACTTTAAATAGTGAAATATTTATAAAATTTAAAATACCTACAGTTCAAGGGAGGGCAAAATAATTGAGCGACCAACGTGACTTTTTTTATCGAAGATTACATTCTCTTTTGGGTGTTATTCCTATCGGCCTCTTTGTTGTTCAACACTTAATCGTAAACCACTTTGCAGTTTACGGGGAAGAAAGTTTTAACAAAGCGGCTAGTTTTATGGGTAATCTTCCTTTTGTACTTGTCTTAGAAACATTTGTTATTTATTTACCGATTTTATTTCATGCCATTTTAGGAGTTTACATTGTATTTGTTGCTAAGAACAACGCAAAGCGTTACGGTTTCTTCAGAAACTGGATGTTTTTCCTACAAAGAATTACAGGAATTATAACGTTTATCTTTATTATTGTTCATGTATGGCAAACAAGAATCCAGGTGGCAATGGGAGCAGTTGAAGTAGACTACAGTCTAATGGAAGGTATATTAACGCAGCCATTTTTCTTCTGGTTCTACTTAATTGGAGTTATTTCTACTGTATTCCATTTAGCTAATGGCTTATGGGGCTTCGCTGTTTCTTGGGGAATTATTCAATCACCAAGATCACAACAAATTGTTACCTATGCAACGTTATTCGTATTTGTAGTTGTTAGTTACATAGGAGTTAGATCATTAATTGTATTTGCATATGGAATATAAATTATAGTCAATAGGAGTGAGTCATAAATATGAGTAATCGAAATATCGCTGTGGTCGGTGGTGGATTAGCTGGTCTTATGGCAACAATAAAAGCCGCCGAAGCGGGAGTGCATGTTGATTTGTTTTCAGTAGTACCTGTGAAACGTTCTCACTCTGTATGTGCCCAAGGTGGAATTAATGGTGCTGTAAACACTAAAGGAGAAGGGGATTCTCCAGCCATTCACTTTGATGATACGGTTTACGGTGGAGACTTTTTAGCAAACCAACCACCTGTACAAGCGATGTGTGAAGCAGCGCCTGGTATTATAAATATGTTAGATCGTATGGGAGTTATGTTTAACCGTACTTCTGAAGGTCTTCTAGATTTCAGGAGATTTGGTGGAACACAGCACCATAGAACGGCATTTGCAGGAGCAACAACAGGTCAGCAACTATTGTATGCTTTAGATGAACAAGTTAGACGATTCGAAGTGGAAGGACTAGTTACAAAATATGAAACTTGGGAGTTTATCGGTTCTGTAATCGATGATAATGGTGTTGGAGTAGGAATTGTTGCTCAAGATATCGTTTCCCATGAAGTGAAGTCTTTTCCAGCTGATGCAACAATTGTAGCGACAGGTGGACCTGGAATTATCTTTGGTAAGTCTACAAACTCCATGATTAATACAGGTTCAGCAGCAAGTATTCTCTATCAAGAGGGAGTAAATTACGCTAATGGTGAGTTTATTCAAATTCACCCAACAGCAATTCCAGGAGACGATAAATTACGTCTCATGAGTGAGTCTGCACGTGGAGAAGGTGGACGTGTTTGGACTTATAAAGATGGTAAACCATGGTATTTCTTAGAAGAGAAGTATCCTGCCTATGGAAACTTAGTACCAAGAGATATTGCAACAAGAGAAATTTTTGATGTTTGTGTAAACCAAAAACTCGGTGTTAATGGAGAAAATATGGTTTATCTAGATTTATCTCACAAGGATCCTAAGGAATTAGATATTAAACTTGGTGGTATTTTAGATATCTATGAAAAATTCGTAGGAGAAGATCCTCGTAAGGTTCCAATGAAGATTTTCCCAGCGGTTCATTATTCTATGGGAGGCGTTTGGGTAGATTATGACCAAATGACAAATATTCCTGGAATTTTTGCTGCTGGAGAAGTGGACTATTCAATGCACGGTGCTAACCGACTAGGAGCAAACTCCTTATTATCTGCCATTTATGGTGGGGGCGTAGCCGGTACAAGTGCAATTAATTATACAGAAGGTCTATCTAAAACAGCATCAGAACTTTCATCTAAAATCTTTGATGATTATGTTAAGAAAGAAGAGCAAAACTTTGAAGATTTACTAAAGATGGATGGAGGAGAGAATGCTTATCAGATTCACCAAGAGTTGGGTGAATGGATGACGGATAACGTAACAGTTGTCAGAGAAAATAGCCGTCTCCTTAAAACAGATGAGAAAATTCAAGAACTCCAAGAACGATATAATAACATCAGTATGACCGATACATCTAGGTGGAGTAACCAAGGTGTAATGTTTACCCGTCAACTAAAAGGTATGCTTCATTTAGCAAGGGTAATTACTATTGGTGCTTATAATAGAGATGAGAGCCGTGGAGCTCATTATAAACCAGAATTCCCTGACAGGAATGACGAAGATTGGTTAAAGACAACCATTGCTTCCTATAATGAGAAGACTAATGGACCGGATATCACTTATGATGAAGTGGATACATCTTTAATCAAACCACGAAAACGTGACTACACTAAAGCAAGTGAAAGGAGTTCATAATAAATGGCTAAAAAAGATACCGTTACTTTTATAATAACAAGACAAGATAGCCCAGATAGCACTCCTTATGAAGAAAGTTTTGAAGTACCTCGTCGTAGTAATATGAACATTATTTCTGGATTAATGGAAATTCAAAAAAATCCAGTAAATGCTAAAGGAGATAAAACAGCTCCAGTTTATTGGGAGGCCAGTTGTTTAGAAGAAGTCTGTGGTGCTTGTTCGATGGTTATAAACGGAGAACCAAGACAATCCTGTGCTGCATTAGTAGACGAATTAGAAGAACCAATTCGATTAGAGCCTATGAGCACATTTCCAGTCGTTCGTGATTTAATTGTGGATCGAAGTCAAATGTTCGATGCTTTAAAGCAAGTAAAAGCATGGATTCCTATTGATGGAACATATGACTTAGGACCAGGACCAAGAATGCCTGAGAAAAAGCGTCAGTGGGCTTATGAGTTATCAAAATGTATGACTTGTGGTGTTTGTTTAGAAGCCTGTCCAAACGTGAATGATAATAGTGACTTTATCGGACCAGCAGCTCTTTCACAAGCAAGATTATTTAACTCACACCCAACAGGAGATATGAATAAGAGTGAGCGTTTAGAAGGATTAATGGGACCTGGTGGAATTGCGGGATGTGGAAACTCACAAAACTGTGTTCAAGTATGTCCAAAGGGTATTCCATTAACCACATCTATTGCAGCTATGAATAGAGCTACAAATATTCAAGCATTCAAGAATTTCTTTGGTAGCGATAACGCTTATTAAATAGATTTTATGAACACCATGGCTTAATACGATAAGCTATGGTGTTTTTTATTGAAAACCTAGGAGGAATAAAATGGAACGGATTTCCTATATAGAAGACTATGAAACTTGGAAAAAAGACTTCCGTTTTTCAACAACGATCAGGGTCAGGTTTTCTGAAACAGATCTGTTTGGTCACATGAATAATGTAAGTGCTTTTATATATTTTGAACAAGCAAGAATTGAATTTCTACATCATATTGGTCTAACTTTATCAAGTGAAAATGAAGGAATTCCAATTGTAGCAGATTTACAATGTGATTTTCATCAACAAATATATTTTAATGATCCCATAAAAATATTTGTAAAAGCAAATCATGTTGGTAGATCATCCATTGACCTTCATTATATGGTATTAAATGAGAAGGAAGAAATTTGCTTAACCGGGAGAGGAGCCCTTGTTTATATCGATCAAATAAACCAGCGACCTATTCAAATTCCACAAAATATGGCTGAAAAGCTACAGAAAGGTCAGTAAGTCCACAATCGTAGAAATAAATTACTATTCATCTTTAAACTTTATAAAGTAAGTATGTTATAATCAAATCAGATAATTAAAGGGAGATTATAAGAATGGACATTAAAAAAACAGTAGAAGATTTAGTAGCAAAAATAACTAAAGATAAAACACTAGTCAATAAATTTAGGAAAGATCCAATGAAAACTGTAAAATCATTAGTTGATTTTGACTTATCAAAGGATCAACTAAATAGTTTAGTTGATGGTGTGAAAGCAAAGGTTTCTTTAGATGAAGCATCAAATATCTTAGATAAAGCTAAAGGACTATTTAAATAATAACAAAGTATAAGCCAACCAGAGTATTCAGGTTGGCTTACTACTTTATAAGACGAAGTATATACTCTTCCTCTTCTTTACCAATTAATTTTCGACAACTTATAATTTTATTTCTCCCATTCTAATAAGTTCAATGACTGCTTGAGCTCTGCCTTTAACTCCTAATTTTTGAATAACATTAGAAATATGATTTCTCACGGTTTTTTCAGAAATAAATAAATCCTTTGCAATATCCTTTGTTGTCTTATCTTGCACTAATAAATTAAATACTTCCTTTTCTCGTTTCGTTAATATTTGGCTACGTCTAAATTTATTGTCCCTCAACTGTTTTACCCTCCTTGCTGCTATAGAACTGCATATGAAGGGAAATTATTTAGTCATTATACCGTATGAAATTGAAGACAAAAAAGTGCTATAAATCATATAAGAATGTGCATTTGTCCCTCTGTATTTATTATTATATGTTGTGAATATATAAAAGGGCTTAAATATGTTACCATATAACATATAAAGTAAACCTAGTAGGGGGAGAATACTTTGAACAAATTTGACGAAGAAAAGACAATTAATAATACTGAAAAAGACTTACGACTAATTTCTGGAATCATTAAACGTAATGGACGAAAAATCTTAAAAAACTATCCAATCACTTCTCCGCAGTTTATTGCTCTTCAGTGGGTAACTGATCGTGAGAAATTAACAATTGGAGAGTTATCGAATAAAATTGGCTTAGCTTTCAGTACGACGACTGACTTAGTAGATCGAATGGAGAAAAACGGCCTGGTTGAAAGAATTCGTGACACCGAGGACCGTCGAGTCGTCCGAATTGTTCCCTTAGATAAGGGAAAATCAGTTATTAAAGAAGTTATTTCTAAACGACAAGAGTACTTAGGTGAAGTAATGAGTAATTTATCAGACGATGAAAAGGATACAATTAGTAAAAGTTTAAATTTATTACTTTTAGAAATGAGAAAGTTAAACGAAAGAGATTAAAGAGGGGATGTGCATGGATAAAGCGATAGGAATAATTGATTCGGGTGTTGGTGGACTAACTGTAGCCAAAGAGGTTACGGGTTTATTGCCTCATGAGAATATTATTTACTTTGGTGATAATGCGCGTTGTCCCTATGGTTCGCGTTCTAAGGATGAAATTATCACATACACTTTAGAAATCGTCAATTACTTAATGCAAAGCAGTATCAAAGCTCTTGTTATTGCATGTAATACTATAACTGCTTATACACTGGACTTACTGCAAAAAAAATTAGCTATACCTATTATAGGGGTAATTGAACCAGGGGTTAGAACAGCGTTAAGAGAGACGAAGACAAATCACATTGCAGTTCTAGGAACTGAAGCAACGATTCGGAGTAATGCCTATGAAAACGAATTGCTATCATTAAATGGGAAGGTTAAAACGCTTAATATAGCTTGTCCACAATTTGTTCCTCTTGTAGAAAAGGGAATCTTAGCTGGAGAAGAAGCTGATAAAGTTATAAAGGAATCTTTAATGGACCTAAAGAAGGATTCCGCGATAGATTCTTTAATATTAGCTTGTACACATTACCCATTATTAAGAGCTCCGATTCAAAAAGTTGTTGGAAAATCGGTTCAATTAATTTCTCCAAGCAGGGAGACAGCTTTAGATCTACAAGATAGACTTCAAGAGTTAAATTTATTAAATAAAAACAAAGCAGCACCAAGCTATACATTTATTACAACGGGGATATTGAAATCTTTTTCGGAAGCGGTCGAATCCACAATATTGAATCATATGAAGGAAAAACCCCTAGTCGATATGAAAGACCTCAGCCTACAAAGCATAAATTAATATTATTAGGTCTAATCTGACAGATAGCTCGTATACATAGTAGTACAATCCATCATGGGAGGTACAAATATGCATATACGAGTTTTTAAATTTTTGTTCGCTTTTCTTTTTTTATTAACATTTTTAGTCGCTTGCTTTCAAGGGGAACAATCTAATATAAACTCTTTAGACGGTGTAAACGATGATAGTAATGGAAACCAGGAAAATGTAAATGATGATCAGGATCACACGAATATGAACAATAGTAATAATGGAGAAATAAATGAAGATAGAGATGAATTAAATGAAGAAACAGCAAAGAGAGAGTTATATTTGTTAGATGTTAATGACATGATTGTTGCCCAGACCTTTGATTTACCCCTTCCTGAATCAAAAGAAGTCGCTACTCAGGTTTTACAATATTTAGTGAAGGACGGTCCTGTAACAGAATTACTGCCAAATGGATTTCAAGCTGTATTACCTGAGGGAACAGAAATATTGGGAGTAAGCCTTCAAGAAGATGGGTCCATTATCGTAGATTTTTCTGAGGAGTTTACCAATTACCAAGCTGAAGAAGAAAGTAAAATCTTACAATCAGTTACTTACACCTTAACACAGTTTGATTCCATTGATCGTGTCTACTTACGCATTAATGGTCATCCTATTAGTGAAATGCCAATCAACGGAACACCCGTTGAAGAAGGATATTCCCGAGCAAAGGGAATAAATTATTATATAACAGATACAATAGACCTTATAACTAGTGTCCCAGTCACTTTATATTATCCAGCAGAATATAATGAAAGCCGTTATTTCGTCCCAATTACACAACACATCAATAAAGAAGAAGAGGATCCATTTACCGACCTTGTCTCTGCATTAATCGATGGTCCAAGTTATGAGGCAAATGTTATTCACGTCTTTAATACGGAAACAGCACTGATTGAGCCACCTAAGTTGGAGGGCGGCATCTTACAACTAGAATTTAATAATCACATTTTAAAAGATCCAGATGAGCAAATTATCGCAGATGACGTAATGGAGACCTTAACTAGAACCTTAACAAATCATCCGACAGTCAATGCAATCAAAGTGAAAGTAGATGACGTCAATGTCATTATGAATGAAAAGGGCGAGGAATATTTAGAACCTGTAACAATTGATTACTTTACAGAAGATAAAAAAATATAATATTTATTTATTGTTTATTGCACATTTACCGTGCAATTTTTTTCCTTTTAGCTAAAGTATGATAAGCTAATAATGTAATTTAAGAAGAGAGGTTTTAGTAATGAGAGTAGATCAACGTCAAGACAATGAACTTAGAAAGATAGAAATCATACCTAAATATATAAAACATCCTGAAGGTTCTGTTTTAATTAAGGTAGGAGATACACAGGTCATATGTAATGCAAGCATTGAAAACCGAGTACCACCCTTTCTAAGGGGCCAGGGAAAAGGATGGATTACCGCAGAGTATTCTATGCTACCTCGAGCAACAGAGCAAAGAAATATTCGCGAATCCTCAAGAGGGCGTGTTAGCGGAAGGACCCAAGAGATTCAACGCTTAATTGGACGGTCCCTTCGTTCTGTCGTAGACTTAGACTTAATTGGTGAAAGAACCGTGTGGATTGATTGTGATGTTATCCAGGCTGATGGTGGAACAAGAACAGCTTCTATTACAGGGGCCTTTGTTGCAACTGTATTAGGCTTTGGGAAACTGATTGAAGATGGTGAATTAGATAAAATGCCTGTCAAGGATTTTTTAGGTGCAATCTCAGTAGGAATCTTATCCGATAATACTCCGGTTTTAGATTTGAACTATCAAGAGGACTTCAGTGCAGATGTTGATATGAATATCGTAATGACAGGATCAGGTCAATTTGTTGAAATTCAAGGTAATGGGGAAGAAGAAACCTTTTCCTTCGACCAATTACAAAAGATGATTCAACTAGCAACAGATGGTTTAAAGGAAATAACAGATATTCAGAAAAATATTCTCGGAGATCTGGCATCTTTAATTGAGTCAAAAGAAGGTTCGGAAAATGAATGAAATTATCGTAGCAACTAATAATCAAGGGAAAGCAAAGGAATTCAAACAGTTCTTTGCTCAGTTTAATATCAAGTGTTATTCTCTATCTGATTTTGATGAGCAGTATTCAGATGTAGAAGAAACGGGGAAAACCTTTCAAGAAAATGCGATTTTAAAAGCGGAAGCGGCTGCTAAGTTTTTTAATAAAGCTGTTATAGCTGATGATTCTGGCCTCGTAATCGACGCGCTGGGAGGTAAGCCAGGGATTCATACAGCAAGATTTGCTGGGCAAAATAAAAATGATGAAGACAATATGAATAAGGTGCTTAAGTTAATGGATGCTGTAGAAGATTCCAAGAGAAGCGCTAGATTTGTAGCCGCTTTGGCTATAAAGATACCGAGTGAAGAAATTCTTGTTAAAGAAGGATATTGTGAAGGGAATATTTCAAGGGAAAAAAAGGGAAGCCATGGTTTTGGATATGATCCCATTTTTATCCCAAAGGGCTACGAAAAAACGATGGCAGAGTTATCAGCTGAGGAAAAAAATCGTATTAGTCATAGAAATGACGCCTTTAAGCAATTGAAAAGAGTCTTAACAACTTAGGAGTGCAAAGAACAATGAATGAAGTATTAATTTTAAGTGATAGCCATGGACTAAAGGAAGAAATTATCGAATTAAAAAAACGACACTCTCATATAAAGCATATCATCCATTGCGGGGATTCGGAACTCTCAGTAGATGCAGAAGAGCTTGAGGGGATCATTCAAGTCGCAGGAAATTGTGACTTCGGTCAACCCTTCCCAAGGGAAAAGGAAATAGCAATAAATGGGTTAAACTTATTTGTGCTTCATGGTCATCACCATAGGGTAAAAGAGCATTTACAGTCACTATCCTATTATGTTGAGGATAAGGCTGTAGATGTTATTTTGTATGGACATAATCATATAGCTAAGGCCCAAAGGATTGGCCATCAGTTGTTTATTAATCCAGGTAGTTTAAGATATCCAAGAAATAGAGTGGAAAAAACCTATGCCATTCTATCCTGGAGAGATACTGACGACATCAAAGTGGAGTATTATACATTAGAAGGTGAACCCTTGCCAGATCTAGCTTTACAAGCGAATTTAAAATAAAAAAGTATTAAGTGTTGACAAATATTCTATTGCGACATATAATATTAATTGTCGTTAAAAATTCTCAAGCAAATATGCGGGTGTAGTTTAGTGGTAAAACTCTAGCCTTCCAAGCTGGCGTCGTGGGTTCGACTCCCATCACCCGCTCCATAATTTAATATGTCCCAGTAGCTCAGTTGGATAGAGCAACAGCCTTCTAAGCTGTGGGCCAGGGGTTCGACTCCTCTCTGGGACGTTACCGAAAGCCTTTGATACTATTGATGTATCGAAGGTTTTTTCTTTTTTAAAAAGTGGATGTCTCCGAGTGAATGTGACCAATGTGTGCCCTCATCTGTGCCAGTTTAAGTTGAACAGAACATTTTATGAAATTTTTATAGGACGAGCAGTGTAAATTAATCATCTAGTTTTCCTTTTACATATCTTTGCAGACATTGATTGATCCTAACAATCCAGAAATGATTTGGCTACATAAGAAGAGGACTTACTCATCCTTTACTTACAGCCTGCATTTTTAGAATTGTAAAGGTTAATTGACCAACATTTGTAAGCGTTTGCATGTTTTTTCATTATGATAATATACATTTGAAAAGCTAATCCAAAAAAGGGGGGGTTAGGAATGCTTATATATTTAAAATCAACTATAAAAAAACGTTGGAAGTTGTTTTTAACGATTACTCTTATTTTAAGTTGTCTAGGCCTTGCCTATATGAGTACGCAAGCTGTGACTGACCGAATGGCGATTGAAGCTAAAGATGAACTTGAAGATAATTGGCGTTATCAGTATGATATATTAGTTTTGCCTCAAATCGATGAAGATGAAAATGAAACTGATTTAGCCGAGGGTTGGGTTGCTCCGCAAAGTAGTATAGCTAGTTATGGAGGAATCGCTTTAGAGGATTTAGAATTAATTAGAGATATTGAAGGTGTGGCAGTTGCTGCCCCAGTCTCTCTTATGGGATATTTTAATTTTGATGGAATGGACGCCTTTTCATCAAATGCTAGTCCAGGAGAGTGGTATAGAACAAGTAAAAAGGTAACGGCCTTTGATGGGCTTAAGACGCACCTTCTGAGTGACTACGAGCTCATTGATGAATATTATAATCCCATCCTTGAAGACTCTCTTTTGTATCAATCTAGATTAGCGGAACGAGGGGGGTATGAAAGGAATGTTCCCCCTGGATCTATGATTCGTACACCTAACGAGGTTTTACTAGTGGCCGTGGATCCGGAGGCAGAAAATCACTTGTATAATTTATCTGATAGTATCCAATCAGGATCTTATTTATTAGATGCTTCTGTCAATCAATCGGGCCCAATACCGACTATCCCAGTATTGGCTCTTCAAGAAACGGATTATCAAATGAATGAGAATATTAGCGTTTATGAAATCGAAGTAGCTGACGAAGTTTCTGAAGAAGATTTAGAGGACGGAACAGAGAGTTATTTACATAGTTTACCCGATGAGCAAATAGCTGAACTCAATATTGCACCCCTCACTTCAGATATGAGATTTAAAAATGTTAATATTACTTTTGATGAGGAAGGTTATGAAGAAGAGAGTTATCTACAAAAGTATGCTCAGACAGAAATTATTCAATTTTCATCTATTCATTATGAATTGTTAAGCGAAGAAACGGGAGACATTCCAAACTTAAAAGCAAAAACCTTTCCAAACGATAGTTTCTTTTATGAAGGGATTGATCTTCCTTTCTATCGTTATGAACTTGAAGAAAGGGAGATGTATGATTTTTCTGTAGATGTTGTCGGTTATTATAATTCTTCTGAGGTTCACCCGGAGTATGCAGATTCTTGGGAAAAGGGTGATCCAGTTGATATCTATACCCCTCATCACAGTATGATCATTAAGAATGGACAAAACCAAGAGATTGACCCAACACCACTAATTCCATTACCTATAAAAGCTAGCTATTATCCAGGGGCTCCGGATATGTTAACGACCTTGGATGCACTTCGTTTTGTTTACAAAAGTGATCCACCCTTATCTTCTATTCGTGTGCTTGTAGACCATGTGGATGATAGGTCGGAGGCAAGCCAAAGAAAAATAGAAGATGTCGCCATGCAAATTAAGGAATTAACTAATCATCGCGTAGAAATTATGCTTGGCTCGACTGCGAGTAAAGTACATGTTAATTTAGCGGGAGAGGAAGACGATGAAGTAGGCACGGTAGAAGAAGGTTGGCAACAAATGGGTGTCAGTTGGCTTATTGAAAGTCAAATCAATAAGACCAATCTTTTATTGTTTATATATATTCTAACGATTAGTTTTATCTTTTGTTACACGGTAATCACCCATAGTCTACTTAACCGAGCAAGTGATTTTGCAATCCTGCGGGCAATTGGTTGGTCAAGGGGGAAGATCCTTCAGATACTACTTATTGAAATCTTGGCTATGAGTTTGGTTCCATTAAGTATAATATGGATAGCCAACCATTGGTTGGAGATAGCTTCAGCCTTGGATTATTTCTATATATGGCTGATTACCCTTCTCATTATTTTTATAAGTTACTTGACAGGAAGCTATAAAGCTTTAAATCTTTCTCCCCGTAAAGGGCTAGAGGGAGAAGGTTCTAGTTGGCAATTTTTAAGGTTTATTAAAATTCGAGGTATCTTTACTTATATAATCCATCAAATGCTAAGAAGACCCTTGCGTTTTGGATTACTCATCTTGGTTATAGCTATAACAAGCTTCATGATTATACTAACCATAGGAACACAACAAAGCTTGTCCGATTATCTTTACTTAAGTTTCCTCGGGGAAGCCATTGATCTGAATTTAGCTAGCTATCAAACAGCTATATTAATAGTAAGCTTTGTGCTAGCCCTAGGGATAACCTTCCTCTTAATCTATTTAAATATTACTGAGAGGAAAAAGGAATTCTTTATTTTTAGATCCTTTGGTTGGCCTATGAGACGTATTCAGTTTTACATGAATGTCGAAGCCTTTGTCATATCATTGACGGGAGCAATGTTAGGGGCTCTTTCAGCTCTTTTTGTTAAAAATATACTCGCTGAATTAACAGTGGCTACATGGATGATTATCCTTGCAATAATAGGCCCCATAATTGTAATTGTTTTATTTACAAGCTTTATTGTTAGCCAGGTCAAACATCATCGAACAAAAGGTGATCAAATAGCCTAACTCTATTTAAAAGGTGGGAAAATAATGATAGAAATAAAAAATCTAAGTAAAAGTTATAAAAACGGAGCTGAAAAACTTGAGGTATTAAAGGACATTTCCTTAACGATCGAAGATAATAGCTATGTATCGATAGTAGGTCCTTCTGGTTCCGGAAAATCAACTTTACTTCATACAATCGGAGGTTTGGAGCCAATCAACCAGGGCGAAATTTGGGTCAATGATCATCCGGTCCATAGGTTAAAGGATCGTCAATTGGCTAAGCTCCGTATGAATGAAATTGGTTATGTATTTCAGCAGTTTCATTTACTACCTACGGCCACAGCCCTTGAAAATGTTATGATGCCATTATTACAAGTTTTTTCCTCTAAGGATGTAAGGGAAAAAGCGGAGATGGCTTTAGATCGTGTTGGCTTAGGAGATCGAATGCAACACCTGCCCTCGCGTTTATCGGGAGGAGAGCAGCAAAGAGTAGCTATTGCTAGAGCTCTTGTCACCCATCCACCTATCATTCTAGCCGATGAACCAACAGGAAATTTAGATTTTGATACGGGAACAAAGATTATAAGAATATTAGAAGAAATACATGCAGAGGATGGGGTGACTATTCTTCTAATTACCCACGATGAATACATCGCAGAACGAACTACGAGACAAATACAATTGCTGAACGGAAAGATTAGGGAATAAAGGTGCTTAGTTCTTAGTTTAGATCAATTATTAGTGGTAATTGATTTTACAGGAGAAAAGATACTAGATCAAATACTCATTAAAAAGTATAAATTTCATATTCTGTAAGGGAAATAGTCATGTCCTTATTTGCTTTTTAAAAAAGAGACTGGACCAAAACTCTTACCTTTGAATAATATTGAACAATAAAGCGCTGGAAACATCCTGTCCTTTTACACCCCGGTAGTAGGACAGGATATTTTATAGTCTTATAGTCTCTCTTCTTCCTTTATTATAAATTTTAAAGATTTTCCAAATCACTTTTTAAAATGAAATAGTGGTCAAAATGATCAAAACAAATCTAGTTAATAAATAATAATTATTGTTATTTACTGGAATTTAATTTACATTTAACTGAAAAATGATATAATCATTATAATAAACAATTTTGATAAAGTCCATATAATTGTGTAAAAGATAAAAGGCCATGTAAATCTCCTTTTAAGGTACAATGTTTTTAACCACAAAAACATACCTAGGAGGACTTTACATGACCCAAGTACATTTTACAA
>Ga0079226_10000270_pt1 | contig 34601 bp, 34 predicted proteins | sample Poulit2014_FD_76345 | JGI IMG/M metagenome (GOLD analysis project Ga0079226, IMG submission 76345) | Agricultural soil microbial communities from Georgia to study Nitrogen management - Poultry litter 2014 | ecosystem: Environmental > Terrestrial > Soil > Agricultural land | place: USA: Georgia...
CACCCCACACCGTCATTCCCGAAACGCGTCAGCGTTATCGGGAATCTTGCCAAATCGGCCTCCCCGCCGGGATCAACAAGATGCCCGATCAGGTCGGGCATGACGGGGAAGAAGTGACGGCGCGGCTCTTCCCGCCGTCATTCTCGAAACGCGTCAGCCCACCCCACACCGTCATTCCCGAAACGCGTCAGCGTTATCGGGAATCTTGCCGAATCGGCCTCCCCGCCGGAATCAACAAGATGCCCGACCAGGTCGGGCATGACGAGGAAGAAGTGACAGCGCAACTCTTCCCGCCGTCATTCTCGAAACGCGTCAGCCCACTCCACATCGTCATTCCCGAAACGCGTCAGCCCACCCCACACCGTCATTCCCGAAACGCGCCAGCGTTATCGGGAATCCTGCCGAATCGGCCTCCCCGCCGGGATCAACAAGATGCCCGATCAAGTCGGGCATGACGAGGAGGAAGTGACGGCGCGGCTCTTCCCGCCGTCATACCCGAAACGTGTCAGCCCACCCACACCGTCATTCCCGAAACGCGCCAGCGTTATCGGGAATCCTGCCGAATCGGCCTCCTCGCTGGAATCAACAAGATGCCCGATCAAGTCGGGCATGACGAGGAGGAAGTGACGGCGCGGCTCTTCCCGCCGTCATACCCGAAACGTGTCAGCCCACCCCACACCGTCATTCCCGAAACGCGCCAGCGTTATCGGGAATCTTGCCGAATCGGCCTCCCCGCCGGAATCAACAAGATGCCCGATCAAGTCGGGCATGACGGGGCAGGGAGTCGTACATGACGTAGAGGATGCTCGGGCATGCCGGAAGTGGGGGTGGCGGGAGTAGTGGGTGGTCACGACAGGATGGGCTTGCCGCGTTCTGCGAGTGATTCGAGCGCGTTTTACGCAGAATAGCGCGTGAAACAGGTTCTGGATGAATTATTTTAACAAGTAAAATTCATCCATATTCAATCATTTAATTCATTTGTTCTGTGTCCTGGGGTTAGAATTCAGCTTGCATTAAGATTAATCTGGATGTGCGTTTGTCGAAGGTAGTACCGCTGCCATCGGTGAATCATTTCATATCCCTGGAGGAGTTGTTAATGGGAAAACTATCGGAAAAATGGACTAATTTTCAGCCATCAAAGGGGCTCTGGCTGTGGTCGTGTGTGGGCATGGTGGTGGTCACCATGATTGTCGGCTTCGGCATGGCCGGCTGGGTGACGGAGGGCACTGCCCAGGAGCGCGCCGAGACCTCCACCGACGAGGCCGTTGCCCAGCTTGCCGCCACCATCTGCAAGCACAGGTTTCTTACCTCCGTCGATGCGGTGAAGCAATACGAGGAGCTGGGTGAGCTCAGCCGCTGGAAGCGCAGAGACTTCATCGAAGACGGCGGCTGGACGACGTTTGCCAACATGGACGGGCCGGTCGACGGTGCCGCCAAGCTGTGCGCGACCCTGGTCATGGGTTCGGATGGGCCGATCATCGACACGGCGGTGGACACAGCCTCGGATTCCGTCATGAATTCGGACCAGGAGGATGCGAAGGACTCCGACCTGGAAACAAGTACCGTAGACAAACCGCAAGCCTGAACGTAGCGGAAGGATTTGGGCCGGTTCCGGGTTTCGTGCCCGGAGCTGGCCCTTTTTTGTCTTGGCAGCAGTTTCAGATGCTGCCGCTGCATTGTTGAAGACGCCGCGAATCGCTGTCCAGCGGGTGCATGGGATTATTGCACGGGCACCGGTTGCATGTCGTCCGTCGCGTATTCCTTCGGCGCGGCGAACTGGATGTCATGCAGACTCTTGTAGTGGCCGTCGCGTGCCATCAATTCGGTGTGGGTGCCATGTTCCATGATGGCGCCATCGTGCATGACGACGATCTGATCGGCGTCGTGGATGGTGGACAGGCGGTGGGCGATGACCAGTGTGGTGCGATCACGCATGAGGTTGTCCAGGCCCTCCTGTATTGCCTTTTCCGATTCGGTATCGAGCGCCGAAGTGGCCTCGTCCAGTAGCAGGATTGGTGCGTCCTTCAGCACCGCCCGCGCGATGGCGAGCCGCTGGCGCTGGCCACCCGAGAGGTTGAGGCCGTTCTGGCCCACCTTGGTGTCATAGCCCTTGGGCAGGGATTCGATGAAGTCCGCGGCATTGGCCTTGTGTGCTGCCTCGCGTATCTGTTCCCGGGTGGCATCGCGCAGGGCGCCGTAGGCAATGTTGTTGGCGATGGTGTCGTTGAACAGGACGACATTCTGGTCGACCAGGCTGATCTGGCGGCGCAGGTCGGCGAGCCGGTATTCCGGCAGCGACACGCCGTCAAGGGTGATTTCACCGCGTTTGATGTTGTAGAAACGCGGGATCAGCGACATCAGGGTGGTCTTGCCGCTGCCCGAACGCCCGACGAAGGCGACCACCTGGCCGGGCTCGATGTTGACGTTGATGTCGCGCAGGACATCCTGCTTGCCGGTCGGGTAGCGGAAATCGACATTGCTGATGTGAATGCGGCCTTCGGCGCGGTTGATGGTACGTGTGCCGTTGTCTTCCTCGCCTGGCACGTCGAGCAGATCGAAGATGGCACCGGCAGCAGCCATGCCGGTCTGGATGGTGTTGCTGACCCGGGCCAGGCGCTTGAACGGCCCCATCATGCCCATCATGGCGCCGAAGAAGGTGGCGATGTCGCCCGGTGACATGACGCCGCCGCCGGTGTCGCGGATGGCGATGGCAATGACAAAAGCGATAGCGATAGCGGCGACGAACTGGATGGCCGGCACACTGGCGGCCTCGGTCTTGGCGCGTTTCAGGGCGTTCTTCTGATCCTTGCCGTTGACCTTGGCGAAGGCGTTGTCTTCCTGGGTCTCGCCGCCGAAGATCTTGACCATGCGATGCCCCAGCAGCACCTCGTCGCTGGTGTGTGCAATGTTGCTCACGGCTTTCTGAATGGCCACGCTGTAGCCGCGGAACAGTCCGGAAATATGCCGCAGAATCAGTATGATGATCGGCCCGACTATGAGTGATATGAGCGACAGTGACCAGTTGACCCAGAACATGAGGACGGTGAAGCCGATGATTTTCAGCGAGTCCTCGACGAGAATGCGTACCGCCTGTGTCGCCGCACCGCGCACCTGCCGAGTGTGGTAGGTGAGCATGGCCGTGGTGCGGCCGGTGGTATTGCGGTCGAAGAAACTGGCCGGCAACTGCAGGAATTTCTGGAAGATATCCGAACGGATCATGAAGATGACGCGGATGCCCAGCTTGGCGATGCTGTAGCTGGAAACAAAGCCGGCGCCACCACGGATGATGAACAAGCCCAGCATGAAAAAGGGGATCCACTTGATCACGAACGGATCGCGCTCGACGATGCTGCCGTCCAGCAACGGCTTCAGCATGTAGACCAGCGCCGTGTCGGTGAGCGCATAGACGGCCATGCCGAATACGGCGAAACCGAACAATTCCTTGAACTGCCAGGTGTAGCGCAGCAGACGCGGGTAGATTTCTCGCGTCGACATCTCGCCTTTGGAAGTCTTTTTGCGCGCCAACAGGAATGCTCCTCAGTGGTCGTAACCAGTCATTCTACAGGACAGCGTATGTACATGATATTCGTGCCGGATTGCGGCCAATCCGGCAGGCTGAACAGAAAAGATGGCGACGCTCAGGCGTCATTCAACCAGCCGGCGGCGTCCCTGGCGAAATAGGTGAGAATGCCGTCGCAGCCGGCGCGCTTGAAGCTGCCGAGACATTCCAGCACGGCTTGCCGCTCGTCAAGCAAGCCATTGTCGATGGCGGCACGCAGCATGGCGTATTCGCCGGACACGTGGTAAGCGAAGGTGGGTACGCCGAAAGCCTGGCGGATGCGCCAGGCCAGGTCGAGATACGGCAGGCCGGGTTTGACCATGACCATGTCGGCGCCTTCCTGCAGATCGAGCGCAACCTCGCGCAAGGCTTCATCGCCGTTGGCCGGATCCATCTGGTAGGTGCGCTTGTCGGCACCGCCGAGATTGTCCGCGGAGCCGACCGCATCCCGAAACGGGTTATACAGGCAGGAAGCGTACTTGGCGGCGTACGACATGATCATGGTGTTGGTGTGATCGCGTGTTTCCAGCGCATCACGCATGGCGCCGACGCGCCCGTCCATCATGTCCGATGGCGCGACGATGTCGGCACCGGCATCGGCATGCGCCAGCGTCTGGGCGACCAGCAGGTGTACGGTTTCATCGTTCAGCACATTGCCGTCGTCGTCGATGACGCCGTCCTGGCCATGGCTGGTGTAGGGGTCGAGCGCCACGTCGGTCATCACGCCCAGTTGCGGCAGTTCCGTTTTCAGGCGCCGTATGGCCTGCGGAATCAGACCCTCCGGGTTGGCCGCCTCCATGGCGTCGATGGTTTTCCTGCTCGGATCGATGACCGGGAACAACACCACCGCCGGAATGCCCAGCTCGGCCGCGCGCGTGGCTTCGCGCACGAGATCGTCGGGGCTGTGTCGCCGGATGCCCGGCATGGCGGGCACGTCGACTGTTTCGTCCTCGGTGACGAACAGCGGGTAGATCAGGTCGTCGACGGTGAGCCGGCTTTCACGCACCATGCGCCGGATGAAGTCGGTCGCGCGGGTGCGCCGGCTGCGAAAGGCCGGGTAACGGCCGGGGAAAGAGGTTGTCATGAGTGGCATCAAAGGGTGTTGCGTTGTGCGCAGGGTACCAAAAATGGCTGCAATCGGCGGCCTTGCAGGTGCGCATTGACCACTGCGTGCTTTGGTGGTCGAATACGAGATCCACAACATGGCTCTGGGTGAAACATGAATGACATGACAGCCGCGAACCGGGTCTGGACGGTCTATCTGTCCGGCGAGATCCATACCGACTGGCGTGAGCAGATCGCACAGGGTGCAAGTGAACGAGATCTGCCGGTCGAATTCGTGTCGCCGGTTACCGATCACGATGCCAGTGATGCCGCCGGTGATGTGCTCGGCAAGCCGGACAACGGCTTCTGGCGCGATCATCAGTCCGCCAGCATCAATCGCATTCGCACGCAGACCATGATCGAGCACTGCGACATGGCGGTGATCCGCTTCGGCGAACAGTACAAGCAGTGGAATGCGGCTTTCGATGCCGGCTATTGTGCGGCACTCGGTCGCCCTTATATCACTCTGCACGGCGCCGACATCGTGCATCCGCTGAAGGAGGTCGACGCTGCCGCCATGGGCTGGGCGCAGACGGCGGAGCAGGTCGTGGCCATTCTTGAGTACCTCATCGTCAAGCAATGAACCCGCTTGCGGCCTGCCGGCGAGCGCAGGCAGATATCGCGTCGCGATGCCGCGGTATCCACGGCAGCAATTCAGGCCGGTGCGGGTGCGGCCGTATCTGCCGCGCACTGCCATGGCTGTGACTCGTCGCCACAGGTTGGCGTTTCGCGGCAATGCGCGGCCAGGCCACGGTCCGCAAACCAGGCCTGCAGATCCCGGCAGAAGGCATCGGCAATCGCATCGTTGTGCAGTTCATGCCGGGCCCGGTCGTAAATGTGCATGCTGACGTCCTGCTGGCCGTCGTTTTCGTAGGCGGTGGCCAGGGCGCGCGGCTGGCGGCCGAAGTGCCCGACCGGGTCATCGCCGCCGGCGGCGATCAGCAGCGGCAGTGCTGCCGGCGTACGCCGCCGCGCAGGCGGTGACTGCACCCGGGCAATGCCGGATAACAGGCAGCGCCAGGTGGCGACGCGCGGCTCGAAGCCGCAGGCCGCGTCGTCGATATAGGCATCGACGGTTGCCGGCAGCGCCGACAGCCAGTCGAAGCGGGTTCTGTTCTGCCTTCGCAGATGCCTTTTCAAGGCGCGTTCGTAGGCGCCGAAGGTGAGGCTGCGCAGCAGGCGGCTATGGCCGGTGGGATCGACACGTACGCTTTCGGCAGCCGCGATCAGGGCGCCCAGGCGGCAGGTCAGGCGATGTGGTTTGCCCGTGCCTGCAAGTACGGCGGCAGCCCAGTGTTGCCCCGCGGTCTGCAGGACGCCCTGGGCGAGAAATGAACCCAGGCTGTGACCGAACAGAATGGCCGGCAGGGTGCCGGTGTTGCGATCGGCCCAGCGGCGCACGGCGTCAACGTCATCGAGCAATTGCCGCCAGCTGTCATCGGTGGCGAGATAACCGTGATCGATTGCTGCTGTGGTGGCACCGTGGCCGCGCAGGTCGAAGGCGTAGATTTCCAGCCCGGCGTGCGTCAGGCAGCGCGCAAAGCGGTCGTAGCGGCGGGCATGCTCAGCCAGACCGTGAATGATGAGGACACGGCCGACTGCCGGGCGCGCCGCCGGCCAGCGGTAGGCGGCGAGTGGCCGATCATCCGTGCTGGGTATGTGAAAGGACTGCAATCACGCCTCGCGATGCCGATGGTTCGAAATGCCGGTGGCGGCCGGGCGGCACGCCACCGGATCGCAGCTGAACTGGTCTAAGGGACCTCTGATGATAACGGACATCTCGTTCCACGCAGCAATTGTTGTCGCGGTATTGCCGGTTGTCCGGATAGCGGTAAGCCAGCTCGTCTGCAAGGAAACGAATCACCGTGTCCTGCGTCTGGGTCTCGGGTGCCCGGACGGCTGTCATGCTCCCTCTGATGCCGTGATCAACGGTAGATATCCCGGCGGTGGCCGATGCGGACGACCAGCACGGTCAATACCTCGTCTTGAATATCGGCCACGACACGATGGTCGCCCACACGGTAGCGCCAGAAATTGCCGAGCGTCGATCCCTTCAGTGGTTTGCCGAGCTGCCGCGGGTCATCCGCCACCGCTACGCGTTCATGCAGGTACCGCAGGATACGCCGGGACGCTTGTCCGTCGAGCTTGTCGAGCGCCTTGCCGGCGCCACTCGACAGCTCAATCCTCCAGCCCATGCGCCTGCATCACTTCTTCCAGTGAATAGACGGGAGAATCCCCATCCCGCACACGCTGCAACTCGAGCTCGGCGAGATAGATGTCCTCCAGATCCTCGAGGTGCTTCTCGATGGCTTGGCGCGCATAGAACGTTTTGGTACGCCCCGTACGCTGAGCGAGATCAGTAAGGCGCTTTTCCAATTCTTCGGGTAGACGAATGGCGAGCATGGCGAACTCCAGCTAAACCCGTGCTATACAAATATAGCACCGCGCCAGTTCACGGGCAAAGACGTTGCCGGCCCGGTGTGCTGTGCTCCGGACGTATCCACCGGTGTGTCAGGAACTTGTACTCCCCGCTGTTCCTGAATCGGTTTCAAGCTGGGGGCATTGGAGACAGACCGCGGGGATGTGCCGGCAACCCTGTCGGCTTGCGCCGGCCTACGTACTGGTTCGTCGACCGCGCCCATATCGGACGCAGCGCCCCCGGACAGCCCATGGAATGGCGACCACAGGATGCCGGACCGCACCGCATTCACGTCGTGGACAACCACGGCTACAGCGACACCCGAACCGTCGGGCTGACTCGAAACCATCACTAGCAGGCGAGCGGGGCCGGCGGGTGAAGATGGTGGCCACCTCGTCACTCCGCCAGCGAACGCCGGGTGAAACCGAGAGGGCTGTTGTCGCCCAAGTCAGTGTCCGTTTCTACTTGACCAGAACACAGCCGTACGCGGGTTGGTGCCAAGCAGGCAGCGGGATCCCGCCCATGGGCGGGAAATTACAGCAGGTTGGCGACTGCAGAGCGCTCGTCGCGCAGCTCCTGTTCCGTAGCCTGCATCTTGTCGCGGCTGAAGTCGTCGATGTTCAGATCCGGCACGATTTCATAGTCGCCGTCCTTGCAGACCACCGGGTAGGAATACATGATGCCCTCGGCAATGTCGTAGCTGCCGTCGGCGGGAATGCCCATGCTGACGATGCCGCCGTCGGAGCCCTTGACCCAGTCACGCATGTGGTCGATGGCGGCCGATGCCGCCGAGGCCGCACTGGAAGCGCCGCGCGCCTCGATGATGGCGGCGCCGCGCTTCTGCACGGTCGGGATGAAGGTGTTTTCGTACCAGTCGCGATCCACCTGCTCGGCGGCAGGTTGGCCATTGATGGTGGCGTGGCTGATGTCAGGATATTGCGTGGCGCTGTGATTGCCCCAGACGATCATGTTGTCGATGTCGGTGACGTGGGTGCCGGTCTTCTGCGCCAGTTGCGACAGCGAGCGGTTGTGATCCAGGCGCATCATGGCGGTGAACTGGCGCTTGTCGAGATCGGGTGCATTGCTGGCGGTGATGAGCGCATTGGTATTGGCCGGGTTGCCGACCACCAGCACGCGCACGTCGCGGCTGGCGTGATCATTGATGGCTTTGCCTTGCACCGAGAAGATGTCGGCGTTGGCCTTCAGCAGATCGCTGCGTTCCATGCCCTGGCCGCGTGGCTTGGCACCCACCAGCAGGCAGATGTCGGCATCGGCGAACGCCTCTTCCGGCTTGTCGGTGCCGATGACGCCGCGCACCAGCGGGAAGGCGCAGTCGTTGATTTCCATGATGGTGCCGTTGAGGGCTTCCAGCGCCGGCGGAATCTCCAGCAGCTGCAGAATGACCGGCTGATCCGGGCCGAGCATGTCGCCGGCGGCGATGCGGAAGATGAGGGAGTAGCTGATCTGGCCGGCGCCGCCGGTGATGGCTACACGGATGGGTTGTTTCATTTCTGCTCCTGTTGGAATGGCGTTCCTGCATGCAGCCTGCGGAAACCCATACGGCGGCGGTTTGCAGCAGCGCGGGTGTTGTTGTCAGCCATGATTCATGCAGGTCTGAAAGCTTGTACAAGGATAGCGGAAATGCGCTCCCGCATGGAAATCAACCCTGACCGGTCTGCCGCAGGAGCCCTCGGATATCCTGCGTGAGTTCATCCACAGTCTCATGCTGGTTGGCCAGCAGGCGGGCCTTGCCCTCATGGTCGAAGATGAAGATGGCGCTGCTGTGTGAAACCTCGTAGTAACCTCGCTCATTGGGTTCGCCATAGCCGTAGGTGACGCGCATCTTGTGGGTGAACTCGGTCAGCTCATCCCGGGTGCCGGTCAGGCCGATGATCTGCGGGCCAAAGTGGGCGGTGTACTGTTGCAGTTTTTCAGGTGTGTCGCGATCGGGATCGACACTGACAAACAGCACATTGATGTCATCGCGCACGTCGTCGTCCAGATCGGCGAGTGCTCGGCTGATGCGAGCCAGCGTCATCGGGCAGATATCCGGGCAGTTGGTGTAGCCGAAGTACAGCAACGTGGCGCGGGCACCGTCGTAATCGCTTTCGTCGACTTCGTGGCCGTTCTCGTCGGTCAGCTCGAAGCGTAGGTCCGGCAACACGTTGGTGATGTCGTGTGCCGTGTACTCGGGCGGGCTCGAGCAGCCGGCCACCATCGCCAGCAGCAGGACGAGCAGAAACGAAAGGATGCATTGCTTGCAGCGAAACATGGCATTCATACCGGATAGCTTGCAGTGGAGTCATGGGTGACGGTCTGCGCATCCTGCCGGTCGTGGCGGAAGATGAAGCGCAGCAGAATTAGGGTGGCGACCACACTCATCATGGCCGCGGGTATCCAGGTGATTAGACCGCCCAGCTGCTGATCGACGATGGGCGAGATCGGGAAGGCGCGCCCACAGACGGCATAGACATCATAGACCTGCTCCTTGGCCAGTGCAATGAAGGCGCCGATGACGATCTGCGGCGGCATCACGGCCCACAGCACGAACATGCGCAGACCAATGGAATAGGTGACGCGGGTGGCACCGGGGCGGCGCGGGTCCAGCATGAACCACCAGAACAGCAGGCCGTCGGCGGCCATGCTCAGATTCATGATCCAGTACTGCCGGTAGCTGAGCATGGCATCGAAATGCACGGCGGGCTGCAGCCAGAAGTAGATCAGGCCGACGAACACCAGCCCGGCAATCAACGGATTCTGAATGAAACGATAGGCGAGGCGTAGAGGCGTGAAGTCGGTGAGGATGTCCCAGATGCGCCGCAGCCAGCGCGGCGCGCCGGCAGCCAGTACGGCACTCGGCATGGCCAGCGCGATCAGGAACGGCCCCATGTGATGCAGCACCAGGTGCTGAATGCGGTGCAGGTAGAAAACGTAGTGACCGTAGTAATCGAGATGTGTCTGCATGGATGCATACATGCCGAGCAGACCGATGAAAAAGCTGATGGCTGGCACGATATCCCGCGCCCTGCGCCGCCGCACGAGACCGCGGCCATAGCAAAAGGCGGCGAGCACGAACAGTGCAATCAGCCAGTAGATCGGCTCCCAGGGTGTGAGCCAGCCGATGATGTCGTCGGGCATGATGGGGACGTGTCGGCACGCTTCGGGATGATGGCGGCAAAGCGTGTATGCAGTATAAATACCGTTATTCTACCATTGACCACGGACACCGGCAGATCAATGCGGCCGCGGCCACGGCGCTGCATGGCCGCGAGGAAACGCTCGCGGGCGCGGGAGGGCACGGGTTCGGTGCGGGCCACGATGTCGCCGGTCAGTGGCTGCCTGTACTCGGCTTCGGCACGCTGGATGACCACTTGCGCTCGGTTGATGCCGGCATTTTCCAGTAACAGCGTGGTACGGGCATAACCGGCCACCAGCGCGGCGACGTACAGACTGCCGCCGAACACGGTGTCGTGCGGGTTGCCATTGGCTGCTGCCGGCGCATGCGCTTCCAGGGTGTCGCCGTCGCCTGCCTGCAGCACAATGCCGGCGGCGCGGGCCAGCGGAATGTGCTGCCGGATGCGGGCGTCGAGTGCGGCCAGGGTTGCGGCTGTCATGACTTGTTGCCGAAGTCGTCCTTGCGGCGTTCCTCCTCGGCCCAGGCGTCCTGATCCAGATCGCGCAGCTTGCTGCGATCCACATGCTTGAGCTGCTCGCGTGTCGCGGCGATGTGGCGGCGCACGTAGTGGATGATGCCGAGCACCAGCACGGTGAGGATGAAGACGGCCAGTATGGAGTAGCCCGCGGTGATCATTGAAGCGTCCGTCCGTTGTGGATCGTCGTGCAGGTTGTTCCGGGAGTTGCGCTCGCTGTTCACGTGGTGTCCGCGCTCTTCTCCACGCTGCCACTGTACCGCATGTGCATCCGGCTGCAATCAGAGCCTGTCTGCTTTGCGTTCATCCACGAAGAACGGTGGCGTGAAGTCGGTTTTCTGCGGCTGCGCCGGATCCTGGATGGCGGCGACTTCGGCGTCCTTGTCGTCCCAGATGTCTTCCAGCCAGCGCTTGAAATGCCTGCGGTAGCCGTTGTTGCTGCCATAGGTGCCGGGATGCAGTTCAGCCGGCAGCTGCAGGGGCTGAACGCGGATGGTGACCTCCGGGATACGCCCGCAGATCAGATCCCAGAACTTCGGTGCGGGCGTATTGACGTAGGCCACGGTCATGTCGAGCAGGCCGTCCAGCAGCTCGCCCATGCCCTGCAGGGCCAGCGTGATGCCGCCGGTCTTGGGCGGCAGCATGGTCAGGTAGGGCGAATCGGCGTCGGCCCGCTTGGCCGCGTTCGAGCGTGTGCCCTCGGCGTAGTTGATGATGGTGACGGGCCACTCGCGGAATACGGCGCAGCAGCGGTTGACGGTGTCGATGTCCTTGTTGCGCAGGGCTGGATTGCGGCGCAGTTTCTCGCGGCTGTAGCGCTTCATGAACGGGAAGTCCAGCGCCCAGCAGGCGAGCCCGACGATCGGCAGCCAGCGCAGTTGCTCCTTGATGAAGAAACGCGGAAACGGAAAGGGCTTGTTGATGATGTGAATCAGCAGCAGCACGTCGGCCCAGCTCTGGTGATTGGAAATGAGGATGAAGCGGCCGTCGGGCCGGTCCGGCATTTGCTGGTCGTAGTAGATGCGCACGCCGCTGAAACCGAGCAGGGCGCCGCTGATGACACGGATCCAGCTGTTCGAGACCCACAGCAGGGCGCTGGTAGCGGGGCGCTTGACCGCTTGCCACGGCGCCAGCAGCTTGACCAGCGCCAATGGCAGCAAGGGTATGAAACCGATCAGGGTGGCCACCAGCACGACGCCCAGCCCGGCGCTGCCGCGCAGGGTCTGCACCAGCCATTTCATGATGCCAGCCGGGCTCCGTGTTCATGCACGGCATCCACCAATGCGGCAACGTGTTCGGGGTCGACCTGCGGCGTGACGCCGTGGCCCAGATTGAATACATGACCCGTGCCGGGTCCGAAATCGTCGATCACTGCCGCGGCTTGTGCACGGATGATTTCCGGGCGCGCATACAGCAGCATCGGATCGAGATTGCCCTGCAGCGCCACCCGGTCGCCGACGCGGCGCCGTGCCGTGCCGATGTCGATGGTCCAGTCCAGACCGATGGCATCGCAACCGGTGGCGGCGATGTCTTCCAACCACGGCCCGCCGCCCTTGGTGAACAGAATCACCGGTACGTGGCTGCCGTCCGGGGCGGTCTTCAGTCCCTGCACGATGCGTTGCATGTATTGCAGCGAAAATTCACGATACGCCGCCGGCGTGAGCACGCCGCCCCAGGTGTCGAAGATCTGTACTGCCTGCGCGCCTGCGGCGATCTGCGCATTGAGATAGTCGGTGACAGTGCGTGCCAGCAAATCCAGCAACTGGTGCATGGCGCGCGGCTCGTTGTACAGCAGCGCCTTGATGTTCTGCCAGGTCTTGCTCGGGCCGCCTTCCACCATGTAAGTGGCCAGCGTCCACGGGCTGCCGGCAAAGCCGATCAGCGGCGTGCGCCCGTTCAGTTCGCGTCGGATCAGGCGCACAGCGTCGGCGACATAGCCCAGGTCGTCGGCGATATCCGGCGCCGCCAGTTTGCCGATGGCCTCCGGCGTGCGTACCGGGTGGTGAAAATGCGGTCCCTCGCCGGGGACGAAATGCAGCCCCAGGCCCATGGCGGCGGGAATGGTGAGGATGTCGGAAAACAGAATGGCACCGTCCAGATCGAAGCGACGCAGCGGTTGCAGCGTCACTTCGCAGGCCAGTTCTGGCGTCTGGCACAGATTCATGAAGCTGCCGGCCTGCTCGCGCAGCCGGCGGTATTCCGGCAGGTAGCGCCCGGCCTGGCGCATCAGCCAGATCGGGGTGGTGTCCACGGGCTCGTGTCGCAGTGCCCTGAGCAGGCGGTCATTGGTCATGGTGTCAGTCTTTGTCGGCCAGCGCTTGCTGGATTTCGGCCTGGATGTCGTCCGCGGCCGCGCGCGGGTCGTTGGCATCGCGGATCGGGCGGCCCACGACCAGATAGTCGGAGCCGGCGGCAATGGCATCCGCCGGCGTCATGACGCGTTTCTGATCGTCATCGTTGGCCACGGGGCGGATACCCGGCGTCACGGCAATGAGCCTGTCCGGGGCATGCCGGCGCAGTGCCGCGACTTCCATGCCGGATGATACGACACCGGCGCAACCGGCGGCCAGCGCACGGCGCGCGCGCGACAGCACCAGCGCGCCGACATCGCACTGAAAGCCGAGCTCGTCCAGGTCGCCTTGATCGAGACTGGTCAGGGCGGTGACGGCGAGAATCTGCAGATTGCCGCTGCTTGCCGCGGCGGCGGCCTGCATGATGCCCTGGTTGCCGTGCACGGTGACGAAGTCGATGTCGCGTGCCGCCAGTCGCGCCACGGCGCGGCCCACAGTGGCTGGAACATCGAACAATTTCAGGTCGACAAACACTTTCTTGTCGCGTGCCTTGAGCCAGTCGACAAGGGCAAAGAAGCCGTCGGCCATGAACAGCTCCAGGCCAACCTTGTAGAACGCGACACTGGTATCGAGTTGTTCGACCAGAGCGCGTGCCTGCGTGGTGTCGGGCACGTCCAGGGCCATGATGAGGCGTTCGCGGGTGGCAGGCATCAAAGCAGTCCGTTACAAGTGAAGAGATCATCGGCATGCCGGGCATTGCGCCGCGGCTGACATGTGACAGGTGTCGGCATTAGGTCGGCAGATAGTGTGCCAGTGTCTGTTCGCAGGCGCTGCCGTAATCGCTGCTGATGCATGCCCGGCCGATGGCTTCGAGCAGAATCAGCCGCAACCGGTCGTGGCGCACTTTCTTGTCATGGCGCATGAGGGTGGCGATGCGCTCCCTGTGCAGCGCGGCAGGCGGCGCCGTGGGCAGCTCGGCCGCGCGCAGCAGGTTTTCCGTGCGCGTGACATCTTGCGCATCGATCCAGCCCAGCCGGCGGCTGGTGTCGGCGGCCATGCACATGCCGGCGGCAACGGCCTCGCCGTGCAGCCAGTTACCGTAACCGAGAGCGGTTTCCAGTGCGTGCCCATAGGTGTGGCCGAGATTGAGCAGGGCGCGCACGCTGCTTTCGCGTTCGTCGGCCGCGACGATGCCGGCCTTGATGGCACAAGAGCGGCGAATGGCCGTGGTCAGCGCAGCGGTTTCGCGGCGCAGTAGGCGTGGCATGTTGTGTTCCAGCCAGGTCAGGAAGTCCGCATCGCGGATCAGACCGTATTTGATGACTTCGGCGAGACCGGCGCTCAGTTCGCGCGCCGGCAGGGTGTCGAGCACGCTGGTGTCGGCAATGACGCGCGTGGGCTGATGAAACGCGCCGATCATGTTCTTGCCCAGCGCATGATTGACGCCGGTCTTGCCGCCGACCGACGAATCCACCTGCGCCAGCAGGGTGGTGGGTATCTGCACGAAGTCGATGCCGCGCTGATAGGTGGCGGCGGCGAAGCCGGCGATGTCACCGAGCACACCGCCGCCGAGCGCCACGATGGTGGTGTCGCGGCCATGGCCGTTGTGCAGCAGGTGGTCATAAATGCTGTGTGTCGTCGCCAGGTTCTTGTGGCTTTCGCCATCGGGCAGGATCAGGGTGTCGGCATCGTATGCCGCCAGGGCGGCCCTGACGCGCTCGAGATAGAGGGGCGCAACAACGTTGTTGGTGATGATCAGCACGCGCGCTCCCGTCACTGCGCCGCTGTAGCTAGCCGGCCTGTCCAGCAGGTGGTCGCCGATGTGAATCTGATAAGCGCGGCGGCCGAGATCGACAGACAGGGGAGTGGTCGACTGCGCGTTCATGGATGAGCCCGGGGCCGATCCGTTGGCGGTGCCGGCTGGTCCGCGCGGCCGCACTCAGGCACTGCCGATGGTCTCCAGCTGTTCGACGATTTCACGTGCCAGGCGACGCGCCTGCTGGTTGCCGGTGGCCACGACCAGATCGGCAATGTCCCGGTACAGCGGATCGCGCTCGGTCATGAGCCGCTGCAGCGTGCCTTCGATGTCGTCGTTACCGTCCAGCAGCGGCCGGTTGGTCGCGTTGCGGGTGCGCGCTAGCTGTTGTTCGAGCGAGGTTTGCAGATAGACCACGACGCCGCGAGCAGACAGCAGGTCGCGCGTGCTGTTGTCGACGACGGCGCCGCCGCCGGTCGCCAGGACGGTGTTGTCCAGCTCGCAGAGTTCGGCGATCATCTTGCGTTCGCGCTTGCGAAACCCTTCTTCGCCTTCCATGTCGAAGATGAAGGAAATATCCACGCCCGTGCGTTTTTCGATTTCGTGATCGGAGTCGACGAACTGCATGCCCTTCAGCCCAGCAATGCGGCGGCCGATCGTGGTCTTGCCGGCACCCATGGGGCCGACGAGGTAGATATTCGGGTTCGCTGCCATGTATCCGTTTCTTCAGATGGTTCGACAAATACCCATGATATAGGGGCCATTCTACCCCAGTTCAATATTGGGCGGCGGGGAGCGACAAGCTCAAGGACGGTCAGCGGGCAACGCGCAGCAGTCGGCTGGGCGGCCTGCGACGCCACTGCAAGCAGACCGCCGCGGGGCGGTGTTTCCCGCGGCTGTGGTTATGCGTGGCGTCGGCGGGTCAGCGCTCGCTGCCGCGACCGCTTGCCGTGCTGCGTCTGTCAGTCGATTCTGCGAATGTCGATCGACTTGCCAGCATTGCCGACCATGGCGGTGCGGTTGTCGGGCCTACTGTCGTACAGAGATTCCTGCAGGATTCTGGGTGTGATGAAAAGCAGCAGCTCGAGCTTCTTCTGGTCCCGAATGCGGCTGGAGAAGAGTGCCCCGATCAGGGGAATGTCGCCGAGCAGCGGGATCTTGGTGCCGGTATCGCGCTGTTCATGCTGGAAGATGCCGCCCAGTACCACTGTATTGCCGTCATCCACGAGCACCTGCGTCTTGACGCTGCGTGTGTCGATCAGAGGTTCGCCGTTCTGCAGGAAGCTGTTGACATTGTCCTGCGTCAGTTTCATGTCCATCAGCACATGCTCGTCTGGGGTGATATGGGGCGTGACGGTGAGATTGAGCACGACGTCCTTGAAGTCGGTGGTCGCCGGCGTGTTGGCTGCTCCGGGCGTGACATAGGGCACCTGTTGACCCTGTTCGATCACCGCTTCCTGACCGTCCGTGGTAATGACGTGTGGCGAGGAGATGATCTCGCCGCGCTTCTCCGATTCCATCGCTGTCAGAGCGAGGTCGAGCGACATGGTGTTGCTGATGATCGTGGAGGTCAGCTGGCCAGTGGCGTTGCCGATTGTCGGGATGTTGATGGTGTAGCCGGCATTGTCGATGTAGCCGCTGATACCCGGATCGCGCGGATTGCTGAAGCCGGTGTTCAAACCCAGTTCGCGTGAGAAATCGCGGCTTGCCACCACGATGCGGGCTTCCACCTGCACTTGACGTATCGGTATGTCGAGCTTGTTGATGACGCGCCGTATGTCCTGCAGTCGGTCCTGCGTTTCGTAGATCAGCAGACTGTTGGTGCGCGCATCGACCGACACCTGGCCGCGCTCGGAGATCAGTGCCGTCTCCTTGCCGCCTTTTCGCAACAGGCCGGCGATTTCGTCGGCATTGGCGTAATTGATCTGAATGATTTCGGAGCGCAGCGGTTTGCGTTGACGCATGGCCTCGTCCGCTTCTCGTTGGGCTCGCTCCAGGCTGGCGATTTCGTTCAGGGACGCTACGCTCATGACATTGCCGATGCGCCGAATGCCGAGACCCTGGGTGCGCAATATGATGTTGAGGGCCTGATCCCACGGCACGTTGTCCAGTTGCAGGGTGATATCGCCGTCGATGCTGTCGGCCACCACCATGTTGACATCGGCGATTTCGGCAATGATCTGCAGTACCGAGCGGATATCAATTTTCTGGAATGACAGTGAGATTTCCTCACCGGTGAATTGGGGTTCCTCCTTTTCTTCCACCTCCGCCTCCGCCTGCTCTTGCTCGGCGGGAGTGATGGGCGTCAATTCGAGGATCAGCTCGTCGTCGGACTGGTAGGCCGCATGCCTGTATTGCGCGTCACTGACGGGCGTCACTGTGACAACTGTATCGTCATTGCGGCTCGAGATGTCGACATACTGGACCGGCGTGGCGAAGTCGAGCACGTCCAGCCGCCGCTCCAGGTCTTGCGGCAGACTGGTTTGCGGCAGAACGGCAATAACGCGGCTGTCACGACGTTCGATGCGCGCCTGCTGGCCGAGGTTGGCCAGTGTCAGCTTGATTCTGCCGGAGTCGTCCTCGCCGCGCCGAAAATCGGTGTCGGTTACGCGCGCCCCAGTCATGGCTTGAGCCGGGATGCTGCCGGCGGCATCGATATCGGCAGTCACCAGGATGTGAATGCGATCGCCGTCGCGACGAACTTTGTGGCGTACGGAACGTGCCAGTGCGGCAACCACCCGCGTGCGGCCATCGGTTTCGGCCAGTGTCAGGCCGGTCACGGGGGCTGCATCGACCCGGTGATAACGCTGCTGCGCTCCCAGCACGGTGTCGGGCAGGTCAATGATGAGTTGATTGGGCTGCGACAGCGTGAAGGTGTCCGGGGCGGGCGCCGGCGCGTCCAGTATCAGTGTGATTTTGGCCAGGCCGGCTTTGAGGGCGGTCGTTTCGGCGGTTTCAAGGTGGCGCGTTGCGGCCTGTGCGGTCAGCAACAGGGTGCTGCAAATCCATAATGTTAGCGTGGCACCCGGGAACAGCATGCTGTTGTTTGTGATTCGATTCATGATGCGATCCAGATTGCGATACGGGACGACACTGTCATTGTGAAAACGGAATGGTGGCCGAGCGTTTCATATAGCCGCCTGCACCGTTTGGAACGATTTCCGCCAGTTCGATGCCGGTGTCCCGGATAGCCATGATCTCGCCGTAATCATGACCGGCGTGATCGCCAACGGTGGCACGGTAGACGATGTCGTCGGGGGCGCGAATCAGAGCATAGAGCATGCCGTTGGCGGTCAGCAGGCCCACCATGTCGAGCGAATCCAGCGGAAATGCTTCCAAATCCTCCAGCGGCCGGTCGATATCCGGGCGCAGACCGCCACTGGCCACAATTTCCGGTGTATCGAGAACGGGAGAAAAGGGTGGGCGCCTGTCGTCTGCGATGTAGGTATAGGGCGTATAAGTCTGAAATGCCGGAATCGGCTCTATGTCGGGCGATGGCTGTGACCGCACTCCGGTGACAAATTGTTGTAGATCATCGGTATTTTCCGCACAACTTGTCAGCAGCAAGGCTGTCGCGCCAATCGTGATCATGCGGCGGTATTTCATTTGTCCCCTCCGCTACTTGCCGTCATCGGCATCCTCGTCGTAACGATAGGTGTTGATGGTCATGCTCATGCGCAAGCGATCGTCCTCGCCGCCTTCGTCGGTCGGTTTGATGAGGACGTCCTTGATGGTCACGATGCGCGGCAACTGGGCAATGCGCGAGACAAAGTCGGCCAGGTCATGGAATTTTCCGGTTACGGTCATGGTGTTGGGAAAGACCACGTAAAAATCCCTGGTGATCGGTTTCTGCGGTTTGAAGATTTCCTCCACCAGCCCGCTGGATTGGCGGATGTTGGAAATGTCGTGGAGCAGATCCGGTATTTCGGACCGGCTCGGCAACTGATCCAGCATCTGGCTGAACTGCTCATGCATGCGCGCAACCTGGGCTATGTACTTGTCGAGGCTGGCCACCTGCTTGTGCTTTTTCGTGAAGGTCTGTTTCAGTGTTTCTTCCTGTGCCTGTTTCTGTTCCAGAATTTCAACCTGGGGCAGTATGAAATACCAGGTGCCGACGCCAGCAATCAGGGCGACGACAAGAATCAGGGCACATGCATACGCCCAGACGGGCCAGCTGCCGATATTGCTTTGATCGAGCTCGCCCAGTTCATCGAGAATGCCGCTCAGATTGCTCATGGTCTTGTGTTGCCCCCGTTGACCGCAGTTTCGTCGCGGGACAGTGAATGTCGCAATTACTCTGTCGACTCATGCCTGACATGATGAATGCACCGGTGAATCAAGCTGTTGGTGTGCCTGCATGGGCGCTGTTTCTGGCAAAGTCAGTCTGTTTTCGTCTTGTTGGCTGGTCGATCGGCACTGACGTGGAGTGTGAAATCCGCGTAGCGTCGTCCGGAGATACCCTTGCTCTTGATGACGGCGAGACGTGGATCGGCAAGATAGGATGAATCATCCAGATTGAGCATGTAGTCGGAAACACGTGCATTGGATTCGGCTGTACCCGCCAACGTCGTGCTGTCACCCTTCTGATCCAGCGAAGTCAGGAATACGCCATCCGGTAATGTTGCCACGATTTGATCCATGTAATGGACGATGTAAGAACGGGAATTCTGCAGGTCCTCGATGATATGCATGCGGCGAATCAGATTCTTGCGCTCTTTCTTGATTTTTCCCAGCTCGACCATTTTCCTGTCGGCGATTTCGATCTGTTCCTGGAGGTAGTCATTGCGTGCCTGCTGAGCATCAATCTTGTTGCCGAAGTAGATCAGCTTCATGTAGGCGATGGCGCCGCCGGTGGCGATGCACGCCAGCCACAGAGCGCTGATGAAGTTCCGCCGCCGTCTTTCCCGTCGGGCTTCGCGCCAGTCCAGCAGATTGATGCGAATCAGACCGTCCATTGCACATCCTGCTTGCGGGTTGTCGTGTTTGTTCGCCTCATGTTCATTGTCTTGTGGTGCGCCGAATGATGGAACGCATGGCCAGGCCGGTTGCAATCATGAGGGCGGGGCCATCATCCTCGATGTGGTTGTCTCGCGCCTTTCTGCTCGCGGTGATGCCACGCAGTGGATTGGCACAGGCGGCCGGACGTTCTAGCAGTTGTCGTATGTGCTTTTCGAAGCCCGAATAGTGCGTGCAACCGCCAGTGAACAGGATATGGTCAATGTGGTCGGATTCGGCCTCGGTGGCAAAATAGAATTGCAACGTGCTTTTGACCTGCTCGGCCAGCTCGCTGCAGAAATCCTGCATTGCCGAATCGATGTCATCGCTTTGCAACTGCCCGGCATGCAACAGCTTGCTCAGGTGTTCGTTACCGTCCAGCCCATGCTGTTTGATGAGCTGTTCGGCCATGACCTGGCCACCGTAATCGATCTCTCTACTGTAGACAGTCTGGCGATTGTGCAATATGCACATGTGGGTCTTCTGTGCCCCGATGTCGAAAACGGCAATGGTGGCGCCGTGGCCCTTGCCCGGCATCTGGTTGTGCAAAAGGGTGCAGGCGTTGCGCAGCGCATATTCGTCCACGTCGATGAGCTTGGGTCTGAGTTTGGCGATATCGAGCACCGCAGTGCGTATTTCGACATTGTCACGTCGGCAGGCGACCAGCAGAATACGGTTATGGTCGGGACTGTTGGGATCCGGCCCCTGATTCTGGTAATCGAGGCGCACATTCTCCATCGGATACGGTATGTGCTGCGGCGCCTCCAGCATGACCTGCTGTTCCGCCTCGCTGGCGGACAGGCCGGTGGGCAGCAGGAGTGTTTTGCTGATGACGGCGGAACCGGGAACGCTTATGGCCGCGCTGCGGTTGCGCGTGCCGGATAATTTGCACGCTCGCGCAATGGCCTTGCCGACCGTATCGGCGTTGGTGATCTGGCCATCGGATACTGCATTCGGAGGCAGATAGACACTGGCGTAGCTGGCTACGCGTATCGCGTTCGGCTGCCCATCGAGCTCGATGAGTTTGACCTGTGTGGAACTGATGTCCACACCGAGGCATGCCCTTTGCTTTTGTTTGGGAATCTCCCCCACAGTTTGCCCCCGCCCCTGCGATTCTCGTGAGATTATATTGAATGTTACGGCTTTTGCAATATAGGGAACCTCTGATCAAATCACACACAGCTTGCGTTTGTGTTCCAAAAGATCCGTCTCCAAGGTGTCCGGCGCAGTGCCGTAGCCGGGACTACGGTCAAGTCGGGCAACGTAGGAGTCGGGTCTTTGGGGCCAACCCCTTTGGCCGGGCTTTGCGCGCGCCTGATCGGCGTTGCTTGTCGCTCATGTGCAATACTCGCGCCTTGTCAGCTACGCGCAAAGCCGCCGGCGCGACCGCGTGTGGTTTGATCAGAGGTTCCATAGTCGGAATCGCTGGAGTTGGATCTTTGCGCAGATACGGCAATCCGCGGCCCCGGCATCGCATGCCGATGGCTGCCCTGGCGCTTGCGGGCTGTAGTATTGCCTGATCCGGTGACAGCAGAGCGAGTCGGCCATACCCATGGGCAAAAAGAGAAACATGACGGTATGATGGAGAGTTGCGTCGAGCGCCAACCGAACCCGAGAGCAGACTGATTCCTGGCCTATGAATATCATTGCCCGCGTCCTGAAAATGCTCGCACTGCTGGTTGCCAGCAGTCTGTCGGCGGTCTTGCTGGCCGTGTGCATTGCGCTCGGGGTGTTTCTCCATTTCGACGCACGGCTGTCGGTGGCCGACGTCGCGGAGCTGGAATTCAGTGAGCCGCTACGCATTTACACGGCCGATAAGCGGTTGATCCAGCAATACGGCAAAAAGCGCACGCCGGTGACGCTGCAACAGGTGCCGGAGGTGCTCATTGATGCGTTCGTGGCAGCTGAGGATGATCGCTTCTTCGACCATCCGGGGGTGGACTACCAGGGTATTCTGCGGGCTGCGGCCAACCTTCTGACGACGGGCAGCAAGAGCGAAGGCGGCAGCACCATCACCATGCAACTGGCACGCAATCTGTACCTGTCGCCGGAGCGGACCTATGTGCGCAAGATCAAGGAAATCATTCTCGCACTCAAGCTCGAGTCCCGCCTGTCCAAGGGGCAGATTTTGGTTCTGTATCTGAACAAGATCTATCTGGGCAGTGGTGCCTATGGCATCGGCGCCGCGGCGCGACTCTATTATGACAAGACCGTGGCCGAAGTGAACCTGGCTGAAGCGGCCCTGCTCGGCGGGCTGCCGAAAGCACCGACCACCTACAGCCCGTTGAACAACCCTGAATTGGCTCGTCAGCGCCGCGCCTATGTGCTCGGACGCATGCTGGATACCGGCAGAATTGATCAGACGCAGTACGAACAGGCACTGCAGAAGCCGCTGGGTCTGGCCACACATACTGCGGATGCCCGCTTCCGGGCGGGCTATATCGCTGAAATGGCGCGCCAGGAAATGGTCAGGCGTTATGGCGACAAGGCCTATGCGGCCGGCTTCAATGTTTATACCACGGTTAGCAGCGAACGTCAGCGCGCCGCCATGACGGCATTGCGCAATGATCTGCTGACCTACGACGCACGGCATGCATGGCGGGGACCTCAGGTCTCCTTGGATGACGAAGTGCTGACGCATGAGGAGCAGCTTAGGCAGGCGCTGCGGCAACAGCCCGCTGTCGGAGGTCTGACTCCCGCGGCGGTGCTGGAGGTGGCGGGGGATACCATGACGCTGCAGACCCGGCGGCATGGCTCAGTCGAGTTGGGTGCCGCCGATAATCCGTGGCTGAAACCCGGCGAACAGGCCGCGGCAATGGCGACACGCGGTGACATCGTATACCTGAAGCATGTAGATGGTGCAGCGGACGACGATGCTGCCGGCGATCAGTGGCAACTGGCGCAGGTTCCGGAAGTACAGGGCGCGCTGGTGGCGCTGGATCCGGGCACCGGTGCGATCGAGGCCCTGGTGGGTGGCTTTGATGCTCGGCTGTCGCTGTTCAACCGCGCCACGGATGCCTATCGTCAGCCCGGTTCGTCGATCAAGCCGTTCATTTATGCGGCGGCGCTGGCCAACGGTTTCACGGCAGCCAGCCTGATCAATGATGCGCCGATTGTGTATGGCACGTATTCGGGCGAGGTATGGCGACCACGCAATTACGGACGCAGAATTCACGGCCCCACGAGATTGCGCGAAGGCCTCGTGCATTCGCACAATCTGATGACTATCCGCCTGTTGCGCTCCATCGGTATCAGCAACGGCATCGATTATCTGGCACGTTTTGGTCTGCCGCGTGATCGTATGCCGCGCAATCTGACGCTGGCGCTGGGCAGTGCCACGTTTACGCCGATGCAGATGGCAGTGGGCTATGCGGTGATGGCCAACGGCGGTTACAGGGTGACGCCCTTTCTTATTGATGAAATCAGGGTCGGTGAAGATCGGGTGGTGTACAAGGCGGATCCGGCAATTGCCTGTCCAGCGGGCAGAACCTGTGCACAACTGCCCATGGCGGACATGGACATGGATGCTGAGGAGCAGGCGGATGACGCCGATGAAAATTATGCGCTGCGCGTCATTACGGCAGAAAATGCATACATCATCAGCGACATTATGCGTGATGTCATCAACAGGGGTACCGGTGCGGCGGCGCGCGGGCTAGGGCGTTCGGATCTGTCCGGCAAGACCGGCACGACTGATGATACGGTCGATGCTTGGTTTGCTGGTTTCAACAGCAAGCTTGTCGCGGTGAGCTGGGTTGGTTTCGATGCACCTTTCACACTGGGGGTGGCCGAAACCGGAGCGCATGCGGCGTTGCCGATGTGGGTCGATTTCATGGGCCGGGCACTGGCGGATGTGCCGGAATCCACCATGCCGCGACCGGATGATATCGTCACCGTGCAGATCAATCCGCGAACCGGCCAGCGCATGCTGCATGACAGTGGCGGCATAGCCGAAATCTTCACGCGTGACAGTGTGCCGACCGAGCGCGAAGCGCGCACTTACCGCGGCTTTGACCCATCCACATCGGATGACCGGCTATTCTAGCACTGCCGCCACTCGGAACATGATCTCCAACAACAGGTTGCAGCAACATGCCTAGCGCAAGACGACACCATGCCCGGCGTCTGCACATGGCGCGCATCGCGGCGCAATTCATGCAGGAACAGGGCGTGCGCGATTTTCACACTGCCAAGCGCAAGGCCGCGGAGCGTCTCGGCGTTGATGTGCGCAGCAGTGCGCTGCCTTCCAATCAGGAAGTGGAGAACGCGCTGGCGGAGCATCAGCGCCTGTTCGAAGGCAGCATCCACCAGGAGCGTCTGGCTGGCATGCGTGCAGCAGCCCTGGAGGCCATGATCTGGCTGGCCGAGTTCAAGCCGCGCCTGGTCGGTGATGTGTTGTCGGGACTGGCCAACGCGCATTCCGATATCTGTCTGCACGTTTTCGCCGATCCGCCGGAGCTGTTCGACCTGTTTCTGCAGGAGCAGGGCATCCCACACGATATCGTCGAGCGGCGTCTGCGCGTGACGCGTGATTGCCATCAGTATTATCCGGCGTTCCGGTTTGCTGCGGGGGATCACGGTTTCGAGGCGATCCTGTTCTCCGCCGAGGAAATACGCCAGCCACCATTGAGCCTGGTGGATGGCTCGCCCATGCAGCGGGCCGGCTGCAGCCAGGTGGAGCGCCTGATCACTGAATCGTAGTCGGGCAGCGGCCGTCACCGGCCCGCATGGATCGGCGCCTGTGTCAATGTCGCCCCCGTTGCGACATTGGTCGTCTTGACACTCCACTTGCGCAGAGTTTCCATTAAACTATGTGTACCGAATCGCGATCAATCGTGTAGTGCAAAAGGTCGACACCATGGGACAATTCGAAAACATTCTGCTGGCCTACGACGGCACGGAGAAAGGACGCATCGCCCTGCGCCAATCCCTGCAACTGCTCAAGTCCGAGGGCGTGCAGCAGGTGCATCTGCTGGCCGTGGTGCCCCTGACCGGGGCTGTTGCCGCAGCGGAAGGCTTTTACACCGAGAGTATGTACGAGGCGGAGCGGGAGCGCGTCGAAGCTGTACTGGACGAAGGCATTTCGATTCTGACGGAAGAGGGTATCGAGGCGCAGGGTCATCTGCGTGCCGGTGAGCCTGCCCATCAGATTGCGCGCCTGGCGCAGGAACTGGAAGTGAATCTGGTGGTGGTCGGACACCAGCGCCGCGGTGTACTGGCCCGCTGGTGGCAGGGCTCGGTCGGCGCGTCACTGCTTGATCGGCTCGATTGCAGCATGCTGATTGCGCAGAACGTCAGTGACGAGGAAGAAAAAGGGGAAGCGGAAGAGGAATGACGGCTATTTGCGCACGTACCGGTGCCAGTCGTGTCGACGGTCGCCAAAGGCCAGAAACCAGGGGTTGAGCAGGCTGTCACCGGTATTGTAGCGTAGCGGCCGACCATGGATGTCGGTGACCTGGCCGCCGGCCGCCAGCAGCACGGCATGAGCTGCGGCCGTATCCCATTCGCTGGTGGGGCCGAGACGCGGATAGAAATCGGCGTTGCCCTCGGCGATGATGCAGAATTTCAGCGATGAGCCCATGCTGATGGGGGTGAAATCGGGTAGCTGCTCCAGCAAGGCCTCCACCTCGGGGCTGCGATGCGAGCGGGAGACCAGAATGTGCGGTTTCTGCATATCGGTGCTCGCCGTGTGGAGCGGTGCCGGCGCACTGTCGGCTACCTGCTTGTATGCCCCGCCGGCGACGCTGCCGTACCAGAGTGTGTCGTAGACGGGGGCGTACACCACGCCGAGCACCGGCTGCTGGTGCTCGATCAAGGCGATATTGATCGTGAACTGGTCATTTCTGTTGACGAATTCACGTGTGCCGTCGAGCGGGTCGATGAGCCAGTAACGCGTCCATTGGCGCCGTGTTGCGTAGGTGATGGCACTGCCTTCCTCGGACAGTTGTGGCCAAGCTGGAGTCAGCTGCTGCAGACCGTCGGCGATGAGCCGATGTGCGGCTACATCGGCCTGGGTCAAGGGGCTGTCATTCGCCTTCGTGTCGACGGCAAAGTCGCTGTGGTAGATGGATAGGGTGGCGCGGCCGGCCGCCGCGGCAATACGGCAGACAGCGGGCAACAGATCGACTGGATTCGGCATGGCGATACAATACTCGGGCAAATGTGAAAAGAAGGATGGTGCATGATAGCGCAAGCCGAACCCATGGTGGATTGGCAGCGGGTGGATACGGTGTGGCTCGACCTGGACGGTACCATCCTGGATCTGTGCTTCGATACCCACTTCTGGCATGAGCATCTGCCACAGCAGTACGCACGGGCACAGGGTATCGGTCGCGCTCATGCCGAGCAGCGGCTGGCGCCCCTGTTTACCGCCACGGCGGGCCGTCTGCCGTTCTACGACATCGATTTCTGGCAGCACGAAACTGGCCTCGACATGTTGGCGATCAAACGCGAGCTGGCACATCTGGTGCGCCCGCTGGATGGTGTCCTGCCGGCCCTGGAACGCATGGCGGATGCCGGTCTGCAGCTGGCGCTGGCCACCAATGCGCACCCGGCCGTGGTGACATTCAAGTTCGAGTGCGTCGATTTGGACGGCTGGTTTGCGCCGCTCGTCAGCTCGCATGAGGTGGGTCATGCCAAGGAGGCTGCCGGGTTCTGGCAGAGTCTGGTTGATGATTACGGTCTGGTGCCGGAGCGTGCCCTGTTCGTGGATGACAATCAGGCCGTGGCCGACGCTGCGCGCAAATACGGCATCGGCCAGGTGGTCGGGCTGACCCGCCCCGACAGCTGGGGGGCGGAGCGCGTGCATACCAGCGGCATGTCCATGCCCGATCTGGCGTCGCTGGTGGCAACGCTGCCAGAAAACATCTGACAGCGCCCGTCGCCGCGCTGCGCGAAAATAGCCGCCGCAGTTGGCCTGTCCGTTCAATGTCAGTATAGTTGTGTCCACGATCTGCCCATTGCGGGAGAGTGCGGGTGCATCCCGCCGCCGAAGGCGCAATCCGCCCGGAAACGCTCAGGCCACCGGATCGCAATGGCAAACAAGGCGCATGCCTCGAGATCGACTCTGGAGAGCAGCCGTCAGAGACCGGCTCACCGAAGGGGGCAATCTCTCAGGTACCAGGACAGAGGGGCGGTTTGAAGTGACCTTTGCATGACGACGAACAGGAGCAACGCCGTATGGGTCATCAAACGCCGATATATCAGGAACACGAATCCCTGGGCGCGAAGCTGGTGGATTTCGCCGGCTGGGACATGCCCATTCACTACGGATCACAGATCGACGAGCACAAGGCCGTGCGACAATCCGTCGGCATGTTCGATGTGTCGCACATGGCGGCGGTCGATATCTCCGGCCCGGACGCGCGCAGCTTTCTGCGCTATCTGTGGGCCAACGATGTCGCCAAGATCGATGAAATCGGGCGGGCTTTCTATACTTGCATGCTCAATACCCAGGGCGGTGTGGTCGATGATCTGATCGTCTATCACCTGGGCGAGAACTGGTACCGGACAGTGCTCAATGCCGCCAACACGGATAAGGATCTGGTCTGGATACAGGGCCAGGTTCGGGGTTATGACGTCACGGTGGAGCATCGTACTGATCTGGCCATCGTCGCCGTGCAGGGCCCGCAGGCGCGCCAGCAGGCCGGTGATGCCCTGGGTCCCGCCATGGCCAAGCGTGCCATGCAGCTGAAGCCGTTTCGCGCCCTGCTCGAGGGCGGCTGGGTGATCGGGCGCACCGGATATACCGGCGAGGATGGTTTCGAGATCATGCTGCCGGGCGCAGATGCGGTGTCATTGTGGCGCACGCTGGTCGAGGCCGGCGTGACGCCGGCTGGGCTGGGCGCGCGCGATACGCTGCGCCTGGAGGCTGGACTCAATCTGCATGGTCAGGACATGGACGAGGAACATCATCCGCTGGAGTCCGGACTCGGCTGGACAGTGGCGTTCAAACCCGAAGAGCGTGATTTCATCGGGCGGCAGGCACTGGAGGCCGTACGCAACTCGGCTGAATCGAATGCGCAGCTGAAACTGGTTGGGCTGGTGCTGGAAGGGCGCGGCATGATGCGCACCGGGCAGGTAGTGCGGCCCGCGGGTTCGCAGGATGATGATCCGGAACGTGCCGCCGGCATTGTCACCAGTGGTGGCTTTGCGCCCACGCTGGGCCGCTCGATCGCTTTTGCACGCGTGCCGTCGGACTGGACTGCCGATAGCGTGGAGATCAATATGCGGCGCAAGTGGCTTGCCGCGCGTGTCGTATCCTACCCTTTCGTGAAAAAGGGCAAACCTGCAATCGAACTGTAACCGCAACGGAACACACGAGGAACTATTTCATGAATCAACTCCCTACAGATCGGCAATATCTCAAGAGTCACGAATGGGTCAAGCGTGAGGGTGACACGATCATCGTCGGCATCACGGATCATGCCCAGGAATCGCTCGGCGATCTGGTATTCGTCGAATTGCCGGAAGTCGGCGATACGCTGGCTGCCGGTGAGACCTGTGCCGTGGTCGAGTCGGTGAAGGCGGCCTCGGACATTTACGCACCCGTCGACGGCGAAGTGCTCGAGGTGAATGAAGAGCTCGAGGACTCGCCCGAGCTGATCAACGACGACCCGCACGAAGGTGGCTGGCTGATGAGGCTTTCCATTGCCGATGAATCGGCACTTGACGACATGCTTGATGCAGACGCCTATCAAGCCGTTGTCGACGAAGAGGGCTAGGCAACCGCCAGTTCATCTGCTGCAGACGTTGCGCGAGCCGGGCCCCGGTTGTCGGGCGCTCACGGTCGCCGCGGACGTGCAGTCGCTGCCGTAAATGCAAACGAACGGTAACAGCCGGGCCCACCACCCAATCCATCAAACTGTAACAAGCAGATCCCATGCCATTCATTCCTCACACACAAGCTGATATCGACACCATGCTCGACGCCATCGGGGCGGACTCGATCGAAGCGCTGTTCGATGAAATCCCCGATTCGCTGCGTCAGGTCGATCTGGCCGGCATTCCGGCCACGGCCAACGAACAGGCCATTACGCGGCTTATGCGCGAGCGCGCTGCGACCGACTCCAATGCGCTGTGCTTCATTGGTGCCGGCGCTTATGAGCACCACATTCCCGCAGCCGTCTGGGAGCTGACCACGCGAGGTGAGTTCTACAGTGCCTACACGCCGTATCAGCCCGAGGCCAGTCAGGGCACGCTGCAGCTGATCTACGAATACCAGACCATGATGTGTGGTCTGACCGGGATGGATATCGCCAACGCGTCGTTGTACGACGGCGCCTCGGCGCTGGCCGAAGCCGCCCTCATGGCGGTGCGCGCTAACCGCAAGTCGAAGTCGCGCCGCATCCTGATGCCGGATACGGTGCATCCGTATTACCGCCAGGTGGTGGCCAACATCTGCGGCGGTCAGGATGTGACGATCGAACTCGTGGCACACGATCCGGAAACGGGGGCTGTTGATTTAGATGCGCTGCGGCAGTGGGACGGAGAAGATGTCACTGCACTGGTCGTGCCGCAGCCCAACTTCTTCGGCGTGCTGGAGGATGTCGACGCCCTGACCAGCTGGGCGCAGGACAACAAGGCACTGGCCATCGGTCTGATCAACCCGCTGTCATTGGCGATGCTCAAGGCCCCCGGTCAGTGGGGCGGCGATGACGGTGCCGACATCGTCGTCGGCGAAGGTCAGCCGCTGGGTGTGCCGCTGGCCGGCGGCGGGCCGTACTTCGGCATCATCTGCTGCCGCAAGAAGCATGTGCGGCAAATGCCGGGGCGTGTGGTCGGACGCACCGAGGATCTCGAGGGCACTTCCGGCTATGTGCTGACCCTGCAACCGCGCGAGCAGCACATTCGCCGCTCCAGGGCGACGTCCAACATCTGCACCAACCAGGGCCTGCTAGTCACTGCAGCGACCATTTACATGAGTCTGCTCGGACCGCAGGGCCTGCAGCGCACGGCGCGGGTCTCGGCCGCCAATGCCCGCACGCTGGTGCAGCGCCTGACGGCGGTGCAGGGCGTCGAGCAGGTGTTCTCCGGGGCGTATTTCCACGAGGCTGTCATTCGCCTGCCGCAGCCGGCGGACAAGGTACTGACAGCGCTGGCCGAACGCGGCATCCAGGGCGGTTTGGCTCTGCCGGAGCATTATCCGGCGCTGGGGAACTGCGTTCTGGTCTGCGCCACCGAGACCAAGACGGCCGAGGATATCGAAGCGTACGGCACGGCGCTGGAAGCCGTGCTGGCCTGAGCGTTGCTCACTCACCCGACAAGACATGCACTACCATGACCGAACGTCTGATCTTTGAATACAGTCAACCCGGCCGCAGTGCCGTAGCCCAACTGCCGCAACAGCAGGTGGCCGACGATGCACTGGCCGACATTCCCGCCGATTTGCTGCGCACGGACAGTCCGGGGCTGCCGGAAGTCTCCGAAATGGATACGGTAAGGCACTATACGCGTCTGTCGCAGTTGAACTTTTCCATCGACACGCAGTTCTATCCGCTGGGCTCGTGCACGATGAAGTACAACCCGCGCGCCTGCAACACGCTGGCGCTGCAGCCGGGTTTTCTCGGACGCCATCCGTTGGCGCCAGTGGAACACGGGCAGGGCTTTCTGGCCTGCCTGTACGAACTGCAGGAAATCCTGACGGATGTCACCGGCATGGAGGCCGTATCGCTGACTCCGATGGCCGGCGCCCAGGGCGAGTTCTCCGGCGTCGCCATGATCAAGGCCTATCACGACAGCCGTGGTGATACGGAGCGCACGGAAATTCTGGTGCCGGATGCCGCTCACGGCACCAACCCGGCCACCGCCACCATGTGCGGATGCACGGTACGCGAAATTCCCACTGCTGCAGATGGTGATGTCGATTTTGACGCCCTGAAAGAGAACGTCGGCCCGAAAACTGCCGGCATCATGCTGACCAATCCGTCCACGCTGGGCGTGTTCGATCGGCGCATCGAGGAGATCGCGCAGATCGTGCACGACGCCGGCGGCCTGCTGTATTACGACGGCGCCAACCTGAACGCCATTCTCGGCAAGGTGCGCCCCGGCGACATGGGTTTCGATGTCATCCACATGAATCTGCACAAGACTTTCTCCACGCCACATGGCGGCGGCGGGCCGGGCTCCGGCGCCGTCGGCGTGGGCAAGCGGCTGCGCGATTTCATGCCCATCCCGGTGGTCGGCAAGGCCGACGACGGCAGCTACCGCTGGCTGGATGAGCAGGACGTGCCGCACACCATCGGCCGGCTGTCCGCTTTCATGGGTAATGCCGGTGTGCTGCTGCGGGCGTATGTCTACATCCGGCTGCTGGGCCGCGAGGGCATGACCCGCGTGGCCGACTTCGCCACGCTCAATTCCAACTATCTGGCCTCGCGGCTGGCGGAGAAGGGCTTCGAGCTGGCCTATCCGGAGCGACGTGCCAGTCACGAGTTCATCATCACGCTCAAGCACCAGAAACAGACGCTGGAGGTGACCGCCACCGATTTCGCCAAGCGGCTGCTGGATTACGGCTTTCACGCGCCGACCATCTACTTCCCGCTGCTGGTGCCGGAGTGCTTCCTGATCGAGCCGACGGAAACGGAAACACGCGAAACGCTGGATGCGTTCGTCGATGCCATGGTGGCGATCTGGGACGAGGCCAGAACAGATGCCGATACCCTGCGCGAAGCACCAGTGACACTGCCGGTGCGTCGGCTTGACGAGGTTGGTGCGGCCAAGAATCTGGATCTGAAGTGGACCGGGGTGGCTTGAACGTTTCCGGCGTGCCTGGCGTTCCGGTCTGAGCGGCAGGCATCGACTTTTTCTGTGGAGTGGCTCGTCGGCGCACCCGGTGAGCCGAAAAAGAGTGAATCTCTCTTTCAGTTTTTCAACGAAAAGGAGCTTGTATGACCGCGTTGATTTGCGGATCCTTCGCTTACGACACGATCATGGTCTACAGCGGCCAGTTCAAGAACGAAATCATGCCGGACAAGGTGCACATGCTGAATGTGTCGTTTCTAGTGCCGGACATGCGCCGCGAGTTCGGCGGCTGTGCTGGCAACATCGCCTACAATCTGAAGCTGCTGGGCGGCGACGGCAAGCCCATGGCCACGGTGGGCAAGGATTTCGGCAACTACGCCACCTGGATGGACGAGCACGGCATTGCGCGCGATCATCTGAAACAGGTCGACAGTGTCTATACCGCCCAGGCGTTCATCACCACGGACATGGATGACAACCAGATTACGGCCTTCCACCCGGGGGCGATGAATCATGCCCATGAGCAACAGGTGCCCACGGATGCAGGTGTATCGATGGGCATTGTCGCGCCCGACGGCCGGGACGGCATGATCCAGCATGCGGAACAGTTCGCCGCCGCCGGCATTCCATTCATCTTCGACCCCGGTCAGGGCCTGCCCATGTTCGACGGCGACGAGCTCAAGAGATTCATCGACCAGGCGAGCTATGTCGCGGTCAACGACTACGAGTCCGAACTGCTACGCGAGCGCACCGGCCTGTCGATCGACGACATCGCCGCGCAGGTCGAGGCGCTGATCGTCACCAAGGGCGGCGATGGCTCACAGATTCATGCCGGTGGACGCACGGTGGAAGTGCCCGCGGCCAAGCCCGAAGCACTGGCCGACCCGACCGGCTGCGGCGACGCCTATCGCGCCGGGCTGATCTACGGCCTGCAAAAGGAGCTGGACTGGGAAACCACCGGCCGCATCGCTTCGCTCATGGGCGCGCTCAAGGTCGAGAGTCACGGCACGCAGAACCATGCCTTCACCAGCGAGACATTCGCCCAGCGCTATCAGGACTCTTTCGGCGACGAACTGAAATTGTCGGCATGACGCATTGAGCGGCAGCCGGTACACTGCTCGCTATGTTCGTCTACCCTGATCCCGATCCGGTCGCCTTTTCCCTCGGGCCGCTGGATGTGCACTGGTATGGCCTGATGTACCTGCTGAGCTTCGTGCTCGGCTGGGCGCTGGCAGTGTACCGGACCCGGCTGCCGCATATTCACTGGCAGCGCGACGAGGTCGGTGACTACCTGTTCTACGTCGTGCTCGGCGTGGTCGTGGGCGGGCGCGTCGGCTACATGCTGTTCTATCAGCCGGATGTGCTGCTGGCACAGCCGCTGCAACTGTTTCGCGTCTGGCAGGGCGGCATGTCGTTTCATGGCGGCTTGCTCGGTGTGCTGCTCGTATCGCTCTGGTTCGCCCGCAAGACCGGACGTGCGTTCGCCGATGTCACCGATTTCGTCGCGCCGATCGTGCCGGTGGGGCTGTTCTTCGGGCGCATCGCCAATTTCATCAACGGCGAGCTGATCGGACGCATCACCGATGTTCCCTGGGCCATGATCTACTGGCAGGGCGCCGAGCCGCGGCACCCGTCCGAACTCTACGAAGCCGGCATGGAAGGCCTGGTGCTGTTGGTCATTGTGTGGCTGTTCGCCGGCAGAGCCCGGCCGCGCTACACGGTGTCCGGCCTGTTCCTGCTCGGTTACGGCTGCTTTCGCTTCCTGCTCGAATTCTATCGTCAGCCGGACGCCTTTCTCGGCTTTGTCGCCTTCGACTGGATGACCATGGGACAGCTATTATGCGTGCCCATGATCATCGCGGGCGTATTGCTGCTGGCCATTCCCTACAAGTTCGACAAGCGGCGGCGAAGTGTATGAAAGCCTATCTCGACCTGATGCGCAACGTGCGCGACAACGGCGTCGACAAGGCCGACCGCACCGGCGTCGGCACCCGCTCGGTGTTCGGCCGCCAGCTGCGCTTCGATCTGACGCAGGGGTTTCCGGTCGTGACCACCAAGAAGCTCCATCTGCGTTCCATCATCCATGAGCTGCTGTGGTTCATCGCCGGGGACACCAACATCCGCTATCTGCAGGACAATGGCGTATCCATCTGGAATGAATGGGCCGATGAAAACGGCGATCTGGGTCCGGTCTACGGTTATCAGTGGCGCAGCTGGCCGGCGCCGGACGGCCGTGCCATCGACCAGCTGGCCCGGGTGGTGCAGGCGCTGCGCGACAACCCCGACTCCCGGCGCCACATCGTCAGCGCCTGGAACCCCGCCCAGGTGGAGGACATGGCGCTGCCGCCCTGCCATGCCCTGTTCCAGTTCTACGTCGCCGAAGGGCGGCTGTCCTGCCAGCTCTATCAGCGCAGCGCCGACCTGTTTCTCGGCGTGCCGTTCAACATCGCCTCGTATGCCCTGCTGACTCATATGATCGCGCAGGTATGCGCGCTGCAGCCGGGCGATTTCGTGCATACATTCGGCGATGTGCACCTGTACCGCAATCACCTCGAACAAGCCGACACCCAGCTGGCCCGCGAGCCCAGACCCCTGCCGGAACTGGTGCTGAACCCGGCGATCGACGACCTGTTCGATTTCCGCTTCGAGGATATCGCACTGCGCGGCTACGACTGCCACCCGGGAATCAAGGCGCCGATAGCGGTGTGACGCCGCAACCGCCCGTGCGCTTAACCGGTTGCGGACTCTTGCGCGCACCGGTGCAGAAAGGCTCGTATCCAGCCCGCGACGATCTCCGCGTCAACCGGCTTCTCCAACGATGCAATGCCTTCCTGGTAGGTGGCTTCACCGATGGTTTCGCGACGCCTGTCCTGCAGGGCACGCGAATACCCTTTCGCAAAATCGGGATGCCCCTGCAGGGTGAGGATGTGATCACCGATCTGGAGCATGGCAAGCGGACAGAATGCATGGCCCGCCAGTACCGTTGCTGCGGCCGGTGCTGCCAGTACCTGATCCTGATGACTGACTACCAGCGACATTGCACGCAGCTCGGGCTTCATCCACGCCTGGTGTTCGATGATCCGCGTGG
>Ga0079226_10000271_pt1 | contig 34556 bp, 30 predicted proteins | sample Poulit2014_FD_76345 | JGI IMG/M metagenome (GOLD analysis project Ga0079226, IMG submission 76345) | Agricultural soil microbial communities from Georgia to study Nitrogen management - Poultry litter 2014 | ecosystem: Environmental > Terrestrial > Soil > Agricultural land | place: USA: Georgia...
CGTTGCCGTGCACGGCAGCAGGATGTGGCTACGGTTGAAATGCACGAACGGCCACACGCCGGCGCGCTTGCACTCGGCCGCGAATGCCTGCATGGGCGCGCCAGCCTCGCCGTTGGTGAAGAACACCCTGTTCAGATCACCGGGCGCCAGCGCGGCGATATGGGCAGCCGCCTCCGACCCGACATCGGCCGCGAACGGCGGCGCCATGACGGTGGCGCAGTGGACTGTCGGCAGCCACCACAAGTTCAGGGCATGGGCGTGCTGCAATCGATCCGGCACTGCACCGGACATGGCGCCATGGGGTCACCGCGAGACCAGATCGCGGTACAGAATTAGCCCTGACACCTGTAAAGGGGTAAAATGTGTTGTTTTTTCAATATGCCGAGGCTTGCCACTCCATCGTGAAACGCGTTCTCCAGCAAATCCTGGCGCAGGCAGCGGCAACGGCGCTGCCCGAGGTCGATACACCGGCACAGCCGCACATCGAACGCACGCGAGAAGCCGCGCACGGCGATTTTGCCAGCAATATCGCCATGACACTGGCGGGTGCGGCACGCCGTGCACCGCGTGAAATCGCCCGTGACATCGTTGCCGCCATGCCGGCGGACGAGCGCATCGAACATGTGGAAATCGCCGGCCCCGGTTTCATCAACATCTTCCTCGATGCCGGCGCCTTTCGGGCCGTGATCACGGACATTCTCGAAGCCGGCGCGGCATTCGGGCGCAGTGACAGCGGCGCCGGCCAACGCGTGCTGGTGGAGTTCGTCTCCGCCAACCCGACCGGTCCGCTGCATGTCGGCCATGGTCGCGGCGCCGCCTACGGCGACTGTGTGGCGCGTCTGCTCGAGGCCACCGGGCATGAGGTGGCGCGCGAATACTACGTCAACGATGCCGGTCGGCAGATGGATATTCTGGCACTGTCACTGTACCTGCGTTATCTGCAGGCCGGTGGCGCTGCCCTGCGCTACCCGCAAGCCGCCTACCACGGCGACTATGTGCAGACTGCCGCTCAGCGGTTGCGCGACACCAAAGGTGCACAACACGAACGTCCGGTCGACGAGCTGTTCGACAGCGTGCCCGCCGATGCGGCACAGGACGGCGATCAGGATGCCCATATCGATGCCCTGACCGGCAATGCACGTCGGTTGCTGGGTGCGGACACGTTTCACAGCCTGCTGCAATTCATTCTCGATACCCAGCTGAGCGACATCGAGGCGGATCTGGCGCATTTCGGCGTGCACTTCGACCGCTGGTTCTCGGAGCGCTCGCTGGTGACGGCCGACAACATGCGGGCCGCCATCAAACGTCTGCAGGCGAACGGCCACATCTATGAGCATGAGGGCGCCCGCTGGTTCTCTTCATCACGCTTCGGCGACGACAAGGATCGGGTCGTCATCCGCGCCAACGGCAGTCACACCTATTTCGCCAGCGACATCGCCTATCACCTGAACAAGCTGGAGCGCGGCTTCACCCGTCTGGTGGACATTCTCGGGGCCGATCACCACGGCTACGTGCCGCGCGTGCGTGCCGCCGTCGATGCCCTGACCGGCGAACGCGATCGCCTGGCCGCGCAGCTGGTGCAGTTCGCCATTCTCTACCGCGGCGAGGAGCGCCTGCCCATGTCCACCCGCGCCGGCCAGTACGTGACCTTGCGCGCCCTGTGCGAGGAAGTGGGTACGGATGCGGCACGCTACTTCTACATCATGCGCTCCAACGAACAGCACCTGGATTTCGACCTGGAACTGGCGCAGTCGCGCAGCAACGAAAACCCGGTCTATTACATCCAGTATGCCCACGCGCGCATCTGCAGTGTCGACGAGCAACTGGCGCAGCGTGGCTGGCATTTTGCACCGCAATCCGCCGATCTGTCGCGTCTGACCACCGAGCATGAACAACGCCTGATCGCCATTCTGTCCCGGTTCGACGAAGTCGTCGAAAGCAGTGCGCAGGAATATGCGGTGCACAAGCTGGCACACTACCTGCGCGATGTGGCGGATGCCTTTCACAGTTACTACAACGCATACAAGTTTCTGATCGAGGACGCCCCACTATGCAACGCACGGCTGGCACTGGCCCACGCCACGCGCCAGGTCATTGCCAATGGCCTGGGCCTGCTCGGGGTATCGGCACCGGAAAAGATGTAGGCCATGGCACGCGACTACTCACATCGGCGCAACAACAGCGGCGGCAAGAACAGGGGCAAGCAGGGCAAGACCCGCCCCGCGACGCGCCGCAAGTCGGCAAGGAAAAACCGGCGCCGCACGCCTGCCGGCACACCCGGGTGGGTGTGGCTGGCGAGCGGGCTGTGTCTCGGCCTGACCGTGGCTGCGGCGGCCTACATCCTGACCCGGCCGATCGATCTGTCGCGACACGACGCAAGCCAATCCATTGCACTCGACCCGTCGCAGCCCGCGCCATCAGTGCCGGAGGCGGATGCGACAGAGGAAACGGCGGATACAGCGGAGCCCGAGTCCGGACAGGACACGGAAGAAACATGGTTTTCCTTCTACGACATGCTGCCGCAGTACCGTGTCGAAGTCGACGCGGGCACCGCCGCATCCGGCCCCGCGGAACAGGCTGGCGCAACGACGAACACCGACAACAATGCCGCTGACCAGGGCAACGACTCTGCCGAGCAGACACCGAGCGAGCAGACGCCGACAACACCGCAAACGACGTCATCACCCGCCACCCCATCCACATCGGCATCAGGCAGCGACACTTACATCATCCAGGCGGGTTCCTTCTCGCGGCCGCAGGATGCCCAGCGCCACAAGGCGAAACTGGCCTTGCTGGGGCTATCGACCAACGTGGTCCGTTTCGAGCTCGATTCGGGGCAAGTCGTCTACCGCGTTCAATCCGAGACCATCGACTCCGAGGACCGGATGACCGAATTGCTGAAACGCCTGCACGACAACGACTTCAAGGCCATCGTACTGCGCCGGGGCGGATAGCACGCCGGCGTGGCTGGCCGCGCCCCTGTGATCGTCATTGTGCAGCAGTCACGCCGAACAGCCCGCGGTAGCCGGGCAGGGCGCCGAAAGCACAGCTCACCAGCAGCGCCAGCGCCGTGCCCGCCAGAATATCGACAAAATAATGACCGCCCAGTACCGGCGTGGAGGCAATCACCACCACGGCATATGCTGCCATCAATGGAAACAGACGGGTACGCCAGAAGCTGGCGGCAAGGACGACGGCTGCCGCCGTGTGAAAGGAGGGGAAGGTCACCAGACCGGGCAGATTGTACAGATCCAGGGCAAACGGCAGGCCACTGCGCAGCTGGTATAAGTGCTCGAGATGATAGACGCCGGGCAGCGAACCGAGATTGAGCCACGTTATGGCATCACCGAAAAAGGACGCAATGGAACCCTTGGCCGGAAAGAACATGCCGATGGCGGCACACAGAACGGCGGTGAACAGGAATATTTCCAGAAAGAAGCGCGTGCGCCGGGCCTCGCCGCGCACGACCAGAATGCAGAAAGCCAGCACGCTGCAGACACTCAGCGACTTGTAGCCGAGACCGAGAATGGCGTGAATGAGCCTGTGCCCCTGGACGAAGTAGAAATAGGCCTGCCAGTCGAAGCCGAAGAACTTGTCCCAGTCCGCCAGCATGCGATCCGCATAATGGAAATCCGACGCCATGCTGACGTGGTTGAACACGCGCACCAGCACCCAGGCAAGCTGCAGGAAGATGATCGCCTTGAGCAGGAACGCGAGCGTGCCGAACAGCCTGCCATGCACGCTGCCGGCCGCCAGACGCCGTTGCAGGACACGCATGAGCATTACTTCGACCGCCAGCGTGGCCATGATCTGCAGAAACTGGGGCGCTGGCAGGGTGATGTCCGTCACGCCCAGCCAGACCAGATCGACCAGCGCCACCAGCAGAATAAGCAGACACGAGGCCCGGCCCGGAAAGACCGGCAGATGCAGGCTGGATAATGGCAACTTCGACGGCAACATCCTTGCAGAATTCCGTTGGTACCGACTGCTCGCACCAGCAGGGAATGCACCTGCTGGTGGATACCCGAGTCTGCATATTGGTAACTGACACCCGAATGGCCACTGAACCGGCGCCGGCCAAACACATGTGGGCGTACGACCGGCTGTTATAGTTACTCGCCATGCAAACATCCGAGCCGATTGCCGCAATGCCCGAACATGACCACACCACGCCGGAACAAGACAACGCCGCTACGCCGGCGGCCTATTATGTGCGCCTGGGAGAAAACAGCTTCATCGATACCCGCCATGCCCAGGGCACTTGGCACCCCGACGGCCAGCACCTGGCGGTCGCCGCCGGGCTGCTGCTGGCGCAAGTCGAGCGCCGGCTGCCGAGCAGCAAGCTTATTGCCCGGGTGTCGTTCGATGTATTCGGCACCATTGGTGCCGGTGAATTCACCATCGATGTTGCAGTCGTGCGCCCGGGGCGGACCATCGAGCTGGTCGAGGCCACACTGCGCAACGGTGACAGAATCAGCATTCAGGCGCGTATCTGGCGGCTGGCAGGCGGCAATACGACAGCTCTGCAGGGTCTTGAATGGACGCCCCTGCCGCCACCCGAGCAAATGCCCGCTTTTGATATTGCCGCAGTGTGGGATGGCGGCTTTCTCGCTTCGCTGGAAGTGCGCCGGGAAGCCACGGCCCGGCCCGGCCGGGGCCGCAGCTGGGTGCGCAGCCCGTATCCGCTGGTGGCCGGCGAAGAGGATCCGCCGACCGCAGGCTTCGTCAAACTGGTCGACATCGCCAATGGCCTGGTGGCGCGAGCGTCCGTGGACAAGGCCTTCTTCGCCAATGTCGATCTGGGCATTCACCTGATCCGCGCGCCCGTAGCGGGCTGGGTCGGCTTTGATACCCGGGTCAGTTTCGGCCCGAGCGGCCTGGGCGAGACCTTCTCCGTGCTCAGCGACGTGCACGGCCCGGTGGGAACAGCCGCGCAGGCGCTGACCGTGCGTCCGACCGACAGCTGATGCGCCGCGCGGTCAGCCCCGGGCGCGCTCGATCACCATGGCGATGCCCTGACCGACGCCGATGCACATGGTGCACAGGCCATAGCGGCCGTTGATCGCTTCCAGCTGGTGCAGTGCGGTCATGACCAGGCGCGATCCGGATGCACCCAGCGGGTGACCGATGGCGATGGCGCCGCCGTTGGGATTGACGCGCGGATCATCGTCGACCAGACCGAGGTCGCGCGTCACGGCCAGCCCCTGCGCGGCAAAGGCCTCGTTGAGTTCGATGACATCCATGTCAGCCAGCGACAGACCGGCGCGCTGCAGCACCTTGCGCGTGGCCGGAGCCGGTGCAAAACCCATGATGCGCGGTTCGATGCCGACCACCGCCGACGCCACCACGCGGGCCCGCGCCCGCAGACCGTGCCGTTGCACGCCTTCCTCGCACGCCAAAAGCACCGCACCGGCACCGTCGTTGACCGGCGAGGCATTGCCGGCGGTCACGGTGCCGTCCGAACGCACGACGGCACGCAGCCCGGCCAGCGCCTCCATTGACGTGGTCGGGCGCGGCGGTTCGTCGGCAGCAATGCTCCACGGTTCGCCCTTGCGTGGCGTGATGGTGATTTCGCCGACGTGGTCGCTGTAGAAACCGCGCTCCAGTGCAGCCTGGTATTTCTGCTGGCTGGCGAGAGCGAAGGTGTCCTGATCGGTGCGCGCGACATCGAAGTCATCGGCCACGTTCTCCGCCGTCTCGGGCATCGAGTCGATGCCGTACTGATTCTTCAGGCGCTTGTTGACGAAACGCCAGCCGATGGTCGTGTCGTACATTTCGGCCTTGCGCGAAAATGCCTTGTCGGCCTTGGCCACCACCAGCGGCGCACGCGACATGCTTTCCACGCCGCCGGCAATGAGCAGATCGCCCTCGCCGACCATGATGGCACGCGCCGCCATGCCGACGGTATCCAGGCTGGAGCCGCACAGACGGTTGACGGTAGTGCCCGGCACTTCCGGCGGCAGGCCGGCCAGCAGGGCCGCCATGCGCGCCACGTTGCGGTTGTCCTCGCCGGCCTGGTTGGCGCTGCCGTAGACGACATCATCGACCGCCGACCAGTCGACCGATGGCGAACGCTGTTGCAACCATTCGATCGGCAGCGCGGCCAGATCGTCGGTGCGTATGCTGGACAGGGCGCCGCCGTAGCGACCGAATGGGGTGCGAACCGCGTCACAGATATAGGCAGATTTCATGGCAATGTCCTTGATGATTCGGGGTGAAACGGCCGGTCAGTTCAGATCGCCGAGCTGCCGGCCCTCGGCCACGAGCCGCTCCAGCAGCGGCGCGGGCGCCCAGTCGGGATCACCCGTGGTGTCGTGGAAATGCCGGATGCGCTCGAGGATATCCGCCAGCCCGACCCGGTCGGCCCAGTGCATGGGGCCGCCGCGATAGCGCGGGAAGCCGTAGCCGTTGATCCAGACCACATCGATGTCGCTCGGCCGGGCGGCGATGCCCTCGTCGAGGATGCGGCAGGCTTCGTTGACCATGACGTACAGGCAGCGCTCGCGCACCTCCGCATCGTCGATGTCGCGCGGGGTGATGCCCTGGCGGGCACGGAACGACTCGATGTGCTGCGCGGTGGCCGGCGACGGCACCGGCTTGCGGCCGTCGTAGTCGAACACGCCGCCGTCGGTCTTCTGGCCGAGACGGCCGGCCTCGACCACTTCGTCCACCCAGTTGCGCGGCGGCGCATTGCTCGGATCGTGGGCACGAACGTGCTCACGCGCCTTGTAGCTGATATCCAGCCCCGCCATGTCCCACATGGCCAGCGGCCCCATGGGCATGCCGAATTCGTACAGCACGCGATCGACCTGCTCCGGCGTCGCGCCCGCCGTGACCAGGTTGACGGCCTGTGCCTGACGCTTGTGCAGAATGCGGTTGCCGACGAAGCCGTAGCACACGCCCACCGGCACGCCGATCTTGCCGATGCGCTTGACCAGCGCCGCGGCGGTCTTCATGGCAACGTCGCCGGTGGCCGATGCACGCACGATCTCGACCAGACGCATGATGTGCGCCGGCGAGAAGAAATGCAGGCCGACGACGTTTTCCGGACGCTGCGTCTGTTCGGCGATGGCGCCGACATCGAGCGTCGAGGTGTTGGTGCCGAGAATGGCGTCGGCGCGGCAATGCCGGTCGAGCTGGGCGAACACTTCCCGTTTCACGTCCATGTCCTCGAATACCGCCTCGATGACCAGATCGACATCCGCCAGCGCCACATAATCGGTGGTCGGCGTGATCGACGCCAGCCGCTGGTCGGCAGTGGCGGCATTCATGCGCTGCTTGTCGACCTGGCCGCGGTAGTGGCGCTCGAGCTTGTCGCGGCCGCGCGCCAGCGCTTCGCTGTCCTGCTCCAGCAGGGTCACGGGCAGACCGGCGTCGGCCAGGGTGATGGCGATGCCCGTGCCCATGGTGCCGGCGCCGATGACGGCCGCGGTGCGGATATCTCGCGCGGACGCATCGGCCGGGATATCCGGCATCTTGCCGGCCTTGCGCTCGGCGAAGAAGATGTAGCGCTGCGCCGCGGCCTGGGCGGAATTGCGCCGCTCGACGAACAATTCGCGCTCGCGCACCATGCCGTCGGCAAATGCCGTTTGCGTGGCCGTGCGCACCGCTTCGATGATGACCGCGGGCGCCTCGTAACCGCGCTTCTTGCGCGCCACCAGCTGTTCGAATTCGTCGAACGCGGCTTCGTCCGGCGCTGCCGGGGCCAGCTCGCCCAGCGGCCGGCGCGGCGCATCCGCCGCCGCCAGTTCGCGTGCATAGGCAAGCGCATCCGCCTGCAGATCCTGCGTCGCGACGCGATCCACCACGCCCATGTCCTGCAGCCGCGACACACCAACCGGGCGGCCGTTGACGGCGATGTCGAGCGCCGGCCGTACGCCGGCCAGACGCGGCAGGCGCTGGGTGCCGCCGGCACCCGGCAACAGGCCGAGATTGACTTCCGGCAGGCCCATGCGGGCGTCCGGCGCGGCGATGCGGTAATCGCAACCCAGCGTGATCTCCATGCCGCCGCCGAGTGCCGTGCCGTGAATGGCGGCGATGAGCAGCTTGCCGCTGGCTTCCAGGCCCGCCACCACGTCCGGCAGCGACGGCGATTGCGGCTGCTGGTCGAACTCGCGGATGTCGGCGCCGGCCGGGAAAGTGCGTCCGGCGCCGATGAGGACCAGCGCGCGGGCCGCATCATCCTCGAGCCCGGTCTGCAGGCATTCCAGCAGGCCGCGCCGCACGGCCACGCCGAGGGCGTTGACCGGCGGATTGTCGATGGTGATCAGGCCGATGTCGTCGACTCGACTGTAGCGGACGGGTTCGCTCACGTTTGCTCTCTCTTTGGTCCGTGAAATGGGCTCAGTTGTCCTTGGGGCGATTGTCGTGGACGCGCTTGGCCTTGCCGATCGAACGCTCCACCTTGCCGGGATCAGCAATCGTGATGTCGATGCTGATGCCGACGTAATCCTTCACGGCCTGGCTCAGCAGGTTGGTGGTCTGCTCTTTCGTGCCGTGCTTCTCCAGCTCCCGGTTCTGTTCCACGACCAGGTGCAGATGGTCCATGTTTCCCTTCCGGGACAACTCGAGGTAATAATGCGGCGACAGGCCCGGCTGACGCACGATCAGTTCCTCCAGCTGGGACGGGAACACGTTCACACCGCGGATGATCAACATGTCGTCGGTACGCCCGGTGAGTCGGCCGATGCGCCGCATGTTGCGGGCCGTCGGCGGCTCCAGCCGGGTCAGATCGCGCGTGCGATAGCGGATCACCGGCGCTGCCTCGCGCGTCAGCGTCGTGATGACGAGCTCGCCTTCCTCGCCGTCGGGCAGTACCTCGCCGGTTTCCGGATCGATGATCTCGGGGTAGAAATGATCTTCCCAGATGGTCGGGCCGTCCTTGGTCTCGACACATTCGTTGGCCACGCCGGGGCCCATGAGCTCGGTCAGGCCGTAGATGTCGAGCGCGTCGATGCCGGCGCGTTCCTCGATGCTGTCGCGCATGCCGCTGGTCCACGGCTCGGCACCGAAGATGCCGATTTCCAGCGAGCTCTCGCGCGGATCCATGCCCTGGCGCTCGAACTCGTCCAGCAGGTTGAGCATGTAGGAGGGCGTGACCATGATGATGCGCGGCTTGAAGTCGCGAATCAGCTGGATCTGGCGCTGCGTCTGGCCGCCGGACATGGGGATGACGGTGCAGCCCAGTTTCTCCGCGCCGTAATGCGCACCCAGGCCGCCGGTGAACATGCCGTAACCGTAGGAAACCTGCACCATGTCGCCGGGACGCCCGCCGGAAGCGTAGATGCTGCGCGCCACCAGGTCGGCCCAGTTGTCCACGTCCTGGCGCGTGTAGCCGCCCACCGTGGGCGTACCAGTGGTGCCGCTGGAGGCGTGAATGCGGGACACGTCCTTCATGGAAGTGGCGAACATGCCGAACGGGTAGTTGTCACGCAGGTCGGTCTTCAACGTGAAGGGGAAGCGCGACAGATCGTCGAACGACTGCAGGTCATCGGGATGCACGCCGGCTTCCTGGAACACGGTGCGGTAATGCGGCACGTTCTTGTAGGCATGAGACAGCGTCCATTTCAGCCGCATCAACTGCATGGCCTGCAGCTCGTCCCTCGATGCCACCTCGATCGGATCGTAATAGTCCTTGCGTTTGCCTGTTGCAGCCATGCGATAACTCCTGCTTGATTGTTTTACGGTACGTGTTCCATGTCGCCGATCAGCGGTCTGCAAGCCCCGACCGCGGTGCTCCGGCCGGATGTCCACTGGTCAGTTCGGGCTGTTATTCAGCATACTCCTGGCTCAGCGACCCTTGAAGTGGGGATCGCGCTTTTCCGCGAAGGCGGCCACGCCCTCGGCATAATCGTGGCTGGCGCCCAGCTCGCGCATGGCGTCGCGCTCGGCATCCAGGGCACGATCCAGGTCGCGACGTTCGGCAGCGTATATGAGCTCCTTGGTGCGCACCAGGCCGCGTGTCGGCGCCTGTGCCAGCCGTGTTACCAGCTGCTCGACTTCCGCGTCGAAGGCGTCATCGTCCACGCAGCGCCAGATCAGGCCCCACTCCTGCGCCGTAGCGGCATCCACCGGCTCGGCCAGCATGGCCATGCCCATGGCGCGGGCGGTGCCCACGCGCTGTGCCAGAAAATAGGTGCCACCGGTGTCGGGAATCAGCCCCAGCTTGCTGAAACTTTCGATGAAGCGGGCGGAACGACGCGCCAGCACCAAATCGCAGGCCAGTGCCAGATTGGCGCCGGCACCAGCGGCCACGCCGTTGACGGCGCACACGACCGGCAGCGGCAAAGCGCGCAGGCGCCGCACCAGTGGCGCATAGTAACGTTCCACGGAAGCGCCAAGATCGGGCTTCGCGCCGCTGGCGGTGCGGTCGCCAAGGTCCTGCCCGGCGCAGAAGCCGCGTCCGGCGCCGGTCAGCAGCACGACCCGTGCGTCGTCGCTGTGCTCGATCCGCGTCAGCGTGTCGGCCAGTGCTTCGTGCATGGCCACGTTGAAACTGTTGAGCTTGTCCGGGCGGTTCAGCGTGATGCGCGCCACACCGTCGCGCAGCTCAAACAGGATGCTGTCTTGTTCATTGCTCATGGCTGTGACCTCGCAGACGGCGCTCAGGCGCCGGCTTCCTCTTCGTCCTCGGGCGTCCACGCGGTGGTGGCCACCATGGTCAGGACATCGTACTGCGCCACCACTTCGCCGTCCTGGTTGGTGACGGTGGTGTCCCAGCGCACTTCACCGTACTCCTTGTTCTCGCGCTTGATCTTCTGCTTGCAGGTGAAGGCGACACGCAACTCGTCGCCGGGATAGCAGGGTTGCTGGAACCGCAGATCGTCGAGGCCGTAATTGGCCAGCACCGGGCCGGGATCCGGGTGCACGAACAGCCCGGCCGCCAACGACACGATGAAGTAGCCGTGCGCCACGCGGCCATCGAAGAACGGGTTGGCGCGGGCGGCCTCTTCGTCCATGTGGGCATAGAAATGGTCACCGGAGAATTCGGCAAAGTGCTCGATGTCGTCCAGCGTGATGCGGCGCGACGCCGTCAGCACGGAGTCGCCGATTTCCAGCTCGTCGAAGTGTTTGCGGAACGGATGCACGTCGGTTTCATTGCGTTCGCCGCCGGGCAGCCAGTACTGAATGGCGTGCGACAGCATGGCAGGCGAACCCTGCAGGGCGGAACGCTGCATGTAATGGAACACGGCGCGCACGCCGCCCAGTTCCTCGCCGCCGCCGGCGCGCCCGGGGCCACCGTGCACCAGCATCGGCAGGGGCGAACCGTGGCCGGTCGACTCCTTGGCGCAGTCGCGATCGAGGAACAGCATGCGGCCGTGATGCGGGGCACAGCCGAGCACCATGGCGCGAGCAAAATCCCGGTCGTAGGTCACCACGGAGCCGACCAGACTACCGCCGCCGAGCCGCGCCAGGGCGACCGCCTCTTCGGTGTCCGTGTAGGGCATGACGGTGGCCACCGGGCCGAACGCCTCGATGGTGTGCAGATCGGTGTCGGCCAGCGGCTGATCGCTGGCCAGCAGCAGCGGCGCGATGAAAGCGCCGCTGGCGGCATCCGCGCCCACCACTTCGCACTGATTCGGGTCGCCATGCACGATGCGCGCACCGGCGGCCTGCAAGTCGGCGACGCGCTCACGCACCTCGTCCACCTGTCCGCGGCTGGCCAACGCGCCCATGGTCACGCCCTCGCTGTCGGGGTTGCCGACCACCACCTTGCCGAGTTTCTCCGACAGTGCCTCGATGAATGCCTGCTGCTGCTCGCGCGGCACGATGACGCGGCGGATGGCAGTGCACTTCTGGCCCGCCTTGACCGTCATCTCGCGCATGACCTCCTTCACCGCCAGCTTGAACTCCGGCGTGTCCGGGCCAGCATCCGGGCCCATGATCAGCATGTTGAGCGAGTCCGCCTCCATGGAGAAACGCGTCGAGTTGGCGATGATGGCCGGATGCTGCTTGAGCTTGCGCCCGGTGGTCGCCGAGCCGGTGAAGGTGACGACATCCTGGCTGGTGACGTGATCGAGCAGGTCGCCGACGTTGCCGCAGATGAGCTGCAGCGCGCCGGGCTCGATGATGCCGGAGTCGACAATGGCGCGCACGATATCCTCGGTCAGGAAGGCGGTTTGCGTGGCCGGCTTGACCACTGCCGGCAACCCGGCCAGGTAATTGGCGGCGAACTTCTCCAGCATGCCCCAGCAGGGGAAGTTGAAGGCGTTGATGTGAATCGCCACGCCCTCCAGCGGCGTATAGATGTGCTGGCCGATGAAGGTGCCGTGGCGCGACATGGGTTCCGGATGGCCGTCGATGGCGACCGTGTCATTGGGCAGCTCGCGCCGGCCCTTGCCGGAATAGGTGAACAGCGTGCCGATGCCGCCGTCGATGTCGACCCACGAATCGGTGCGCGTGGCGCCGGTGGCGGTGGACAGCTTGTAGAAGCGTTCCTTGTCGGCCATCAGCACCTTGCCCAGCTCCTTCAGCTGGATGGCGCGCTGGTGGAAGGTCAGCTCGCGCAGACGCGGCCCGACCACATCGCGGGCATACGCCAGCATGTCGCCGAAGTCGATGCCGTCACTCGATACCTGCGTCACCGGCTCGCCGGTGACGGCGTTGTTCACCGTCTTGCCGCCCTCGCCCGTGACCCACTGACCCTTGACATAACTACTCGATTGCATTGTGCACTCCGTAAAAAAACGCATCCCGCGGTGCATCCACACCCGGGATCAATCCTGATTCGGGCCGACCTCAAGAGCCGGACGCGCCACCTGCCGCCCGCGAACTCAACGCAGGCCGAGTTCCGTCAGCTGCGCATCGGCAGCATCCCGCCACGCAGCCTGCAGTTCTTCGTTGGGGGTATGGCGCAGACCCATGCGGGTCAGGCGCTCGTAGCGTTCCGACCCGGCCGGGCCGAACGTCTCGGCCACACGCGGATACCAGTAGTCGACACTGGCACGGGCCTGGCGGCAACCGTCATCGGCGGCCGCAATATCCTCGAGACCTTCCAGACCCAACTGCATGTGGCGACGCTCGCGCGGCAGTACCTGGCGCAGCACTTCCGCCAGCGGCGCATAGGAGCACTGGCTCAGCTCGCCGAGCTGCTCGACCGTGGCCATTCCCATGAGCACATTCATGACCACGGCATCGACCCAGCCCTCGAGCGGGTAATGGAACACCGACAGGCGCATGTCGCCGCCGCGGCGTTCGGGATCGATGCGATCATCGCGCGCAATGCGTGCGGCCCAGTCATGGGCCTGGTTGTAGCGGGTCTTGTCGGTGCCGAACTCGCCCATCAGGTCGAGCACGCGCTCGGCATGATCGGCTTTCTCGAGCACGATGCGGCTGGCCGCGATGCGTTCCTTGATGCCCGGCGCCCAGTTGATCGAGTCGGCGAATGCGGCCGAGCCGGCCAGTTCGCTGTCGACAAAGGACGACATCAGCCGCAACAACTCGGCGCGGTAGCGCGGCGGTGCATTGCCCGGCGCACTGAGCTTGCCGCCCCGGGCCAGATAGTCCGTGATCGGCATGGTCTCCGCCGCCGGCTCCTCATTCGTCATAGCTGATCACCAGTTTGTCCGTAAGGGGCTGACTCTGGCAGGTCAGCACATAGCCGGCGCGGACCTCGTGATCTTCGAGCGCGTGATTGGTCATCATTTCCACCTCGCCTTCGTGCACGCGTGCACGGCAGGTGGAGCAGACGCCGGCGCGGCAGGAAAACGGCGCATCCATGGCATTGTCGAGCGCGGCGTCGAGCACCACCTGACCCTCCCGGGGCATTTCGAACGACCGGGTGGTGCCATCGAGGGTGACGGATACGGCGCAATTCTCGCCCGCCACCGCCTGACGACGGGATACTGCCGGCTTCTTCGCCCGCCCCTTCTGGGCCGTGGCGAACAGTTCGTACTTGATGCGTTCGTCGGCGATGCCGTGACTGCGCAACGAATCGGCGATCGTCAGCATCATGGGCTCCGGGCCGCAGATGAACGCCGTATCGATACCGGCCGGATCGATCCAGTAGCGAAACAGCTGCTGCAGCTTGTCGGCATCGATGCGCCCGGAAAACAGATCGATGTCCTGGGTTTCGCTGGACAGCACGTGAATCACCGAGAACCGCTGCATGTAATTGTTCTTCAGATCCTCAAGCTCCTCGCGGAACATAATCGAGGTCATGCGCCGATTGGCATACACCAGCGTGAAGCGCGAGTTCGGCTCGCGTGCCAGCGTCGTCTTGACGATCGACAGCAACGGCGTGATACCGGAACCGGCGGCAAAGCCCAGATAGTGCTTCTCGGCATCCGCCTCCAGCGGCGTGTGGAAATGCCCCATGGGCGGCATGGCTTCCACGACATCGCCCGGCACCAGCTCCTCATTGGCCCAGGTCGAGAAGGCGCCACCCTCGACGTGCTTGATGCCGACACGCAGCATGCCATCGTCCCGGCCGGCGCAGATCGAATACGACCGACGCAATTCCTCGCCGTCGAACATGCGGCGGAAATTCAGATATTGCCCCTGCGTGAAGTCGAACTTTTCCGGTGCATCCTCCGGCACCTTCAACGTCACCACCACAGCGTTGCGCGTATCGTGGTGAACATCAGCGACTTCAAGAGGATAAAAGCGTGGCATGAGAATTTCCCTCGCTGATGGTCAGATACACTTGAAGTAATCGAAGGGCTCCAGGCAATCCCTGCAGCGATAGGCCGCCTTGCAGGGCGTGGAGCCGAATTCGCTGATCTTTTCGGTATGGGTTGATTCGCAGCGCGGGCAGGCGACCGTTCGCTGCGGACCACCCATCAGACTCGCCGCCTTCGCACCCATGCGACCGGTAGCCGCGGTGCCGTCGACCGGCGGCGCGATGCCGAATGATTTGAGCTTACGCCGCGCTTCGGTCGTCATCCAGTCGGTCGTCCACGGCGGCGACAGGCGTTGCTGCACGCGAAACTGCTCCACACCGCGCGAGCGCAGCTTGGCCTCGATCATCTGGATGATGAGGCCGGTTGCCGGACAGCCCGAATACGTCGGTGTCACGGTGACTACCAGAGTGACATCCTCGTGTTCGACAGCACGCACGATGCCGAGCTCGGTCACCGAAACGACCGGGATTTCCGGGTCGGCCACTTCGGCCAGCCAGTCCCAGACATCCTGAATTGCCGGCTGCGTCCCGATCATGGCCACTACCAACTCGCGCCCGGATAGGCGCGCTGCAGAAACTGCATCTCGGCCAGTATGTAGCCCAGATGCTCCGTGTGTCGGCCTGTCTTGCCACCGACATGCACGAATCCACCTTCGGGCACCGTCAACGTGGCTCCCTTCATGACCACCTCGATCCGCGCCAGCCAATCATCCCGCAGGGCATCGGGGCGCGGCGCAATCCCGGCTGTCGCGATGGCATCGTCGACATCATCGCTGACGAACATGTCCCCCGTGTAGGACCACAGGCGATCCAGTGCCGCCTGCATGCGGCGGTGGCTTTCGTCGCTGCCATCGCCCAGGCGTATGACCAGATCAGTCGAGCGTTCGATGTGGTAAGAGACTTCCTTCAGCGCCTTGGCGGCGATTTCACTCACGCGCGGGCTGGATGACTCGACCAGCTGCTGCAGTAGCTCGTAATGGAAGGCATCGAACAGGAACTGGCGCATGGTGGTGACAGCGATGTCGTCGTCATCCGGCACTTCCACCAGCAGGTTGTTACGAAACGCCATGGCATCGCGCAGGTATGCCAGATCGTCGGCCGAGCGGCCATCGTTCTCGACTTCTCCGGCCAGCCCAAGCCACAACTGGGTGTGGCCGATCAGATCCAGCGCGATATTGGTCAGAGCAATATCCTCTTCCAGCGCCGGGCCATGCCCGCACCAGGCCGACAGGCGCTGCGCCAGAATGAGCGTGCTATCGCCCATGCGGCACAACCAGTCGAACAGCGCCGGACGCAGCGCCGCATCGGTGACATGCGGATCCGCGATCGTCTGCGACGCGGCGGCGCCTGTTTGCGTGTCTGCGGCAGACATTACATGTTCCCCGCTTCTTCCGGCATGTCGAAGAAGGTCGGGTGCCGATAGACCTTGCTTTCCGCCGGGTCGAAATACGGCCCCTTGTCCGACGGCGCGGAAGCCGTGATGTCGGCGGACTGCACCACCCAGATGGAAACGCCTTCCTTGCGGCGCGTGTAGACATCGCGCGCATCATTGATCGCCATCTTGGCGTCTGGCGCATGCAAGCTGCCGACGTGGCGGTGATTAAGGCCGTGCTGGCCGCGAATGAAGATTTCCCAGAGTGGCCATTCCTGTGCCATTGCTAGTCTCCTTGTGTATCTGCGCCCGCTCAGGCGGCGCTGCGGCGGGCCGCCTTGTCCGCGTAGGCGTTCAGGCCCTCGCGGAACCAGCGGCCGTCTTCCCATGCCTTTATACGAGCACCCAGACGCTCGCGATTGCATGGGCCGTTGCCCTTGATAACCTGGAAGAATTCGTCCCAGTCCGGCTCGGTGAAATCGTAGCCCTGCTTGTCCTCGTTCCACTGCAGGTCGTCATCCGGCACCTTGAGGCCCAGGTATTCGGCCTGCGGCACGGTTTCGTTGACGAACCGCTGACGCAGTTCGTCGTTGGTGTTGATCTTGATCTTCCACGCCATGGACTGTGCCGAGTGCACGCTGTCCTTGTCGGACGGGCCGAACATCATCAGCGACGGATACCAGAAACGATCCAGCGCATCCTGCGCCATGTCCTTCTGCGCCTGCGTGCCGAAGGCCATTTTCATCATGATCGAATAGCCCTGGCGCTGGTGAAAACTCTCTTCCTTGCAAATGCGAACCATGGCGCGGGAATACGGGCCGTAGGAGGTGCGCTGCAGCGGCACCTGGTTCATGATGGCGGCGCCGTCGACCAGCCAGCCGACCGCGCCCATGTCGGCCCAGTTGAGCGTCGGATAGTTGAAGATGGAGGAATATTTCATGTCGCCGGTATGCAGCTTGTCGAGCAGCTCGTCGCGGCTCACGCCCAGCGTCTCGGCGGCACTGTACAGATACAGGCCGTGGCCGGCCTCGTCCTGTACCTTGGCCAGCAGAATGGCCTTGCGCTCCAGTGTCGGTGCGCGTGTGATCCAGTTGCCCTCGGGCAGCTGGCCGACGATCTCGGAATGGGCGTGCTGGCCGATCTGGCGGATCAGCGTCTTGCGATAGCCATCCGGCATGTAATCCTTCGGCTCGATCTTGATGCCGTCGTCGACGCGCCGCTGGAATTGGGCCTCGTCGGCATCCATTTCGTCGATCGTGCGAACACCTTTCGTCTCGGCTTTCACATTCTGTGCATACACGGCTGCTGGACTCCTGTGCTGGCTGACACCTGATGTGGTGTACTGCTTTGCACCATTAAGTGATACAGGCAGGGTATCATATTCCCAATATACTGTGTCGAATTCAGCCAGATAATAGGTTTTATCTTTTCGACTCAATCGCTTGCACAGCGCATATTCTTGTCACGCCACATCCTGCAGAGGGTCTCGACAAGCTGTTGCCGATCCAACCGCCCGGGCTCATCCACCCAGATAGGCCTCCTTGACACTTTCATCATTGAGCAGTTGCGGCCCGGGGCCTTCCATGACAATGGAGCCGGTTTCCAGCACATAGCCCCGGTCTGCAATGGCGAGCGCTTCCGCGGCATTCTGTTCGACCAGAAACTGGGTGATGCCCTCTTTCTTCAGTTCGCGCACGATATCGAAGACCTGCTCGATGATCAGCGGCGCCAGGCCCATGCTCGGTTCATCCAGCAATAACAGCCGTGGCCGCCCCATCAGCGCTCGTCCCATGGCCAGCATCTGCTGCTGGCCGCCGGACAGGGTGCCGGCAGCCTGATTGCGCTTTTCCTTCAGCATCGGAAAGCGCTGATATTGCCGGTCCAGATCATCGCGAATGGCGCGCTTGTCACGGCGCGTATAGGCACCCAGGTAAAGATTGTCCTCCACGGACAGGCCGGCGAACACACGGCGCCCTTCCGGCACCTGGATGATGCCGCTGTCGACCCGGCTTGGCGCTGCTGCCTGCGCCATGTCCCGACCATCGAAGTGCAGCTCGCCGGTGGCCGGCTGCAGGCCGGAGATAACGCGCAACAAGGTGCTCTTGCCAGCCCCGTTGGCTCCAACCAGGGCCACGGTTTCGCCGGCATTGATGTGCAGATCGAGCCCGTGCAGCACCTGGATGCGGCCGTAGGCGGTGACGATCTGCTTCAGTGCCAGCAATGACTGTTCACTTGCCGCCGCTGTCTGATCAGTTGCCTGCAGGGCAGCATTCATTCCATCACCTCCTGCTGCTCCTGCGCACCACCACCCAGATAGGCGGCAATCACTTCCGGATGCTGGCGGATCTCTTCGGTCGTGCCTTCGGCCAGCTTGCGGCCATAGCTGATGACCAGAATGCGGTCGGATACCTGCATGACCAGTTTCATGTCGTGTTCGACCAGCACTACGGTCGTGTTGCGTTCCAGAATTTTCTGAATGACATCCTTGAGGGCATCCGTTTCATTGGCGTTGAGCCCGGCCGCCGGCTCATCCAGCAACAGAATTTCCGGCTCGGCGGCCAGGGCGCGGGCGATCTCCAGTCGTTTCAGAGCCCCGTAAGGCAGGGCATCCGCCGGATAGCCAATATAACGGCCACAGCCGACCAGCCCCATGAGTTCAGCGCAATGCTCCCGGCAGCGCTGATCTTCCCGGCGCAGACCAGGCAGGCGCAGCATGGCGGCCAACGCGCCGCTGCCGAGATGCCGATGATAACCGAGCATGACGTTTTCCAGCGCCGTCATGTTCATACAGATCTGCAGATTCTGGAACGTGCGCGCCATGCCCAGACCGCTCAATCGGTGCGGCGGCTCGGTGGTGATATCACGGCCATTGAGCGCCACGCGCCCGGCCGTGGGCTGATAGATGCCGGTGACCAGGTTGAACAGCGTCGTCTTGCCGGCGCCGTTGGGGCCGATGATGGAATAGATCTGGCCGCTCTGTACCTCGAAATTCAGATCCTCGACTGCCAGCACGCCGCCGAATTCCTTGCTCAAGCCGCTTACGGACAACAGACTGTTCGTCATGCCTCACCCCGGCGCAACAGATGCAGCAGCGTCGGCAGCAGGCCGCGTGGCAGAAAAATCATGACGACCATCAGAATGGCACCGTACAACACCATCTCCAGCTCCTGCAGACCAGTCAGGAACTGCGGAATGAGCAGCAGGATGGTGGTGCCGATGACGCCGCCGAAAACGGACGCCATGCCACCCAGTACCACCATGATGATCAATTCGACGGAGTGCTCGAATGACGCCAGCCCGGGCGTGATGAAGCCGCTGTAGTAGCCATACAGACTGCCGGCGACGCCGGCATAGACGGCCGAAATGACGAACACCTTGAGCTTGAACTGCGCAATGTCGACACCCGTGACCTGGGCGGCAATCTCGGAGCCGCGCAGGGCACGCAAGGCACGACCCATGGGCGAATCGATGATGTTCAGCGCCAGCAGCACGGCAATCAGCAACGTCACGGCGGCCAGGGCGTACCAGGCAGCCATGCCGGAGATGGTCAGGCCGAACAGCTGATACTCGCCGAATACGCTCAGTTCGTGACCCAGCACTGCCAATGGCGGCAGCCCGGTGCCGTCGGGGCCACCCGTAAAGGCCGTTTCGGTATTGAGCACAATGGTGGCGATGACGCCGAGCCCGAGTGTCGCCACGGCAAGATACAGGCCGCGCAGATGCAGAATTGGGCGCCCCACCAACCAGGCCGCACCGCCCACGCCGACAGCGGTCAGAATCAGTGCCGGCACGGGTGTGACGCCGTAGTGACCGGTCAGAATGGCGCAGCCATAGGCGCCGATGGCATAGAAAGCGGCGTGCCCCAGGCTTACCTGCCCGGCATAGCCGACCAGCAGATTCAGCCCCACGACCGCGGTTGCGGTCAGACAGATGCGGGTCAGTACATCGTAGTAGTAGTCATTCAGAACCAGCAGCGGCATGAGCGCCATGATGACGGCCAGCAGCAACCAGCCGGCATAGGGCGAAGAAAGAAATCGCTGTTGCATCAGACCTTCTGCACCTTGTTCTTGCGACCTCCGAACAGGCCGTTGGGCAGAAACAGCAGCATGACCAGGAAAATCACGAACGGCACGGCATTCTTGTAGGCTGACGAGATATAGCCGGCGGTATACACCTCGCTCAAGCCCAGCAGCAAACCACCGACGATGACGCCGGTGATGCTGCCCAGGCCACCGATGGCGGCGGCCACGAAACCCTTGAGGGTGAGCATGACGCCGATATCGTAGGAAGTGAAGGTGATCGGCGTGACGATCACACCGGCAATCGCACCCAGAGCCGCGGAAATGGCGTAGACAAGAGTCAGCACCACGGCTGTGTTGATGCCCACCAGTTGGGCGGCATCCTTGTCCATGGCAATGGCCAGTATTGCCTTGCCCGCCTTGGTCCGGGCGAAGAACACCGCCAGGATCACCACCAGCGCGACGGCGATGCCGAGCACCCACAGGCTCTGGGTCAGAAAGATGGCGCCGCCGAAGTGCACGGTCTCGGCCGCACTGAACCGCGGCAGGGAGTGATACCCTTTGCCCCAGGCCCATTGCGCCAGACCGCGCAAGAAGATCGACGCGCCTATGGTGATGATGATCAGGGTGACGACATCGGCATCGCGTGCCGGCGATATGGCCAGCTTGTGCAGCAGAATGCCGACCACCACCGCAAGCGCCACGGCACCAACAACGGCGGCCGGCATCGGCAGGCCGACGTCCATCAGCATCACCGTCCCCATGCCACCGATCATGAGGAACTCGCCCTGGGCGAAATTGATGACGTGACTGGCGTTGTAGATCAGGGCGAAGCCCAGCGCCACCAGCGCATAAATGGCGCCCTGGGTGATGCCGGAAAACGTGAACTGAAGAAAGGTACTCAACATGGCTGGCAGCTCATGTCCTGCCGTCCGCAATAATGACTGCTCCCGCCCGGAACGAACGGGAGTAGTCGGCAGTGTCGCTTCGGGTCATGCAAACGGTGACCGGGTACAAAAGCTTACTCGACCAGCTTCCAGCTGCCATCCTCGACACGCAGCATGCGGAAGGAGGTGGCATCCAGCCCCATGTGATCCTCGGCACTCATGTGGTAGAAACCGGTAACACCTGCATACTCGATCTGCTCCAGTGCATCACGCACCGCGTCGGCATCCGTGGTGCCGGCCTCTTCAATCGCCTTTACCAGCAAATTCAGGCCATCGAAGGCATAGCCACCGAAGGTGGATACGGGCTCGTCGTATGTACTTTCGTAGTCATCCTTGTAACGGGTCGCGACCTCGTACTGCGGGTCGTCTTCCGGGAGCTGGTCAGCCACCAGTACCGCCGGCGAAGGAACCAGCGTGCCGTTGGCCGCTTCGCCGGCCAGATCCAGAAAGCTTTGCGAGGCCACGCCGTGCGACTGGTAGAAAGGCAGATCGATCTCGAGCTGGCGATAGTTCTTCGTGACCACCGCCGGGCCGGAACCGAAATCGAAATCCAGTACAGCCTGCACACCTTCGGTATTGGCGATCTTGGTCAGCTGCGCCGTGACATCGGTGTCATCCGGATCATAGGTCTCGTCGGCAATGATCTCGATGCCGAAGTCACCTGCCTCTTCCAGCGTCACTGCCCGGCCGGACGAGCCGAAGCCGCCGGTGCCGGAAATCAGGCCGATTCTGGTATAGCCGCGCTCCTTCATGTCCTGGAGGATGCGACGGGCCGCCTGGCGGTCCGATTGCGGCGTCTTGAACACCCACTTCTTCTGCGGCTGGGTGATCACCTCGGCGCCGGCCAGGGAGATGAACGGAATTTCGGCCTGCTGGATTACCGGCACCGCGGCCATGGTCGGGCCGGTAGTGCTGCCACCGACGATGAAGTCCACCTTGTCCTGGCGTATCAGACGGTTGGCGAAGGTACGGGCTTCGGATGCCTTGCCGCCTGTATCATAATGAATGAACTCCACTTGCTTGCCGAGCACGCCACCGGCATCGTTTAGCTGCTCGACATACAGCTGCAATGTCTTCAGCTCCGGGTCACCGAGAAACTCGGCAGGACCGGTCTCGGCAAGAAACGAGCCGATGCGTATGGTGTCGTCGGCATGTACGGGGCTGGCAATCAGACCCGCGGCCAGCAGCGCGACAGCTGCCAACAAGATGCGCTTGGAGAGTGTTTTCATAATGAATCCTTTTTGCGTTGCCTGCACTTGTTATACGGGTGTGTGGCAAACGGCCATCACCTGAATTGTTTTTTCGGCTTGTCCGTGAAATTCTGTATAGTCGCCGGCTGCGGCTGCTTGCCGCAACGGCCGGCGAAACGATGCCGGAACAAGACTAAAGCGATACAAATCGCCTGTCAAACAGTTTATGCATGTATCATAAACAAAATTCTAACGCAGCCACGGATACGGCCCGGTTCGCATCATGCACTTTTCAGCCTCTGTGCACCACCAATCCTCCACCCTCACCAATAGCGCAAGGATACCGTCTTGAAAGCCCGAAATGATCAACTGGATCTACTCCTGGAACGATTCCAGCAACGCCGCCCGTTACGTGCGGGATCGTTGATCATCAGCGTGTTCGGTGATGCAATCGTGCCGCGTGGTGGCGTGATCTGGATCGGCAGTCTGATCCAGCTGCTGGAACCCATGGGCATCAATCAGCGGCTGGTACGCACATCGATCTTCCGTCTGACCCAGGAAGGTTGGCTGACGGCGAAGAAGGTCGGCCGCCGCAGCTATTACGGCCTGACCGACACCGGCCGCCGTCAGTTCGAAAAGGCCTTCCGACGTGTCTATGCTGGTGGCCAGCCTGCCTGGGACGGCGCCTGGACACTGGTGCTGCTGAACCAGCTGCCCCCGGAACTGCGTGACGACGCGCGTCAGGAACTCAAGCACATGGGCATGGGGTTGTTTTCACCCACCGTGCTGGCCTACCCGAGCCTGGAAACAGCGGATCTGATCGCCACCCTGCAGGAGCTCAATGCGCTCGATGACACGATCATCTTCCAGACCCGCGAGCAGCACAGCTTCGCCCCCCGCCCACTGCGCAGGCAAGTGCAGGAAGCATGGGATCTGGATCAACTGTCCGTTACATACCAGGCTTTCGTGGATCGATTCCGACTGCTGTGGAACCAGATGCGCAAGGCCGATCATTTGCAGGCGGGCCGGTGTTTCCTGACCCGAATCATGCTGATTCACGAATATCGCAAGATCCTGCTGCGCGATCCACTGCTGCCGGAACAGCTGCAGCCCGCGGACTGGGAAGGACAGGCCGCGCGTCAGCTGTGCCGCAATCTATACCGTCTGGTTTACAAGGACGCGGAAGATTGGCTCAGCTGGCACGCGGAAACCGCGGAAGGTCCCCTGCCCGCGCCGGCAGAAAGCTTCTACCGGCGCTTCGGTGGTCTGGACTGACCCGTCCCGCACGCCGCCTTGCCATGCATTCCAGAACAGACGAGTATTCATCATTTGCTCCACTCATCCGAACCAAACTCGCCAAAGGAGAAGCTGATGTCCGATGCCCGCGAACTGGCACAACAATGTGCCGATGCCATGTACGAACGCGACCTCGCCTCGCGCAACCTCAATATGCGCATTCTCGAAGTCGCCCCCGGCATGGCGAAACTGGAGATGAAGATCACCGAGACCATGATCCAGGGCCATGCCGCCTGTCACGGCGGCTACATCTTCACCCTGGCCGACTCCACGTTCGCATTTGCCTGCAATACGTATGATAAGACCACAGTGGCGTCGGGCTGCAACATCGATTACGTGGCACCCGGCAAACTGGGCGACGTACTTACCGCCACCGGCCATGAAGTCACCCGCAAGGGACGCACGGGCGTGTATGACATACGGGTGGAGAACCAGCGGGGCGAACTGGTCGCCCTGTTCCGTGGCAAGTCCTACCAGATCCGCGGCAGTGTCATCGAATCCGAAGACTGACAGACACCGCCCCAACGGGCCAGCCCCGCCGCCGATCACCCCTGCCCGGGCGTGCTCCTGTCGAGCGCCCGGGCAGCGCTGGACACCAGCAGCCCCGTGAGCAGAAACCAGAGACACACATAACCATAGGTCAGCAGCAGAAAGGTGGGATCGTTGTTGAAGGAGATGACCCGGTTGGCGCGGCTGACGACCTCGTCGGCGCCGATGACGGAGGCCGTGGCCGATGCCATCAGCACGATCAGGAAATACTGCACCCAGGCCACGATGAAGGTGGCGCGCGCGCCATGCTGGCGCTGGCGGATGTGACGCAAGTACGCCGTGAACTGGTCCGAGGCGAAGCCGATGACAGGCATGATCAGGGCGATGGTGGCCTTGATCCACAACGGGATCTGCACAATCGAATTGCCCCACTGGAATTCGGCCGGCATGACGAATGCCACATAGAACATCAGCACGAAGCTCGGCACGTTGCGAAACATGCTCGTCAGCCATGCCGCCGGCAGACGCAGCGCGCGCACAGACAGGGAACGGGCACTGCCGAGCCCCATGCCGAGCGCCGTGCCCGTGGCCATCGCCAGCACGGCAATGAGTAGATTGCCGGCATAGCCCCCGAGCAGGTAAGGCGTATGCTGCCAGAGCATGCCCGCCATGTCGCTCAGCGTCATCGGACCACCAATTTTCTCAGCAGCCCGAAACAGGCCATGACGAGCAGAATGAATCCCAGATAGAACACGACCAGCAGAGTCATCAGGGAGGTGGCGTCGCCGCCCTGCCCGATCACCGTAGTGACCGCGGAGATCACGTCCGGCAGAGCGATGATGCTGGCCAGACTGGCCGCCTTGACGATATTGACCAGAATCGATGTCAGCGCCTCGAAATTCTGCTCGATGGCGCGCACGACCCGTGCTGCCAGACCCGCATCCGGATCCCGGCTTTGCTGGCGTGCCAGCGCGGGCACCAGTAGCGCCGCATTGCTGGCCCCGGCATAGAGCGAAAAGATCAGACTCCCAACCACGAAGCTCCCCAGCGAAATGCCTACATACTGCCCGAGCAGCTGACTGACGCCGAAATACACGACGTAGAGCTGCAATACCGGCGGCGTCATGCGGGCCACGGCGAGCAGTCCCCGACAGGGCAGGCTCACAATCCAGCGGCGAATACCGAAATGACAGCAGTGCTGCACCAGCGCCAATGCAATCCCGAGCAGCAGCGAACCCACAATGGAAACAAGACTGATGGCCACGGTCAGGCGGACCCCGGTCAGCAACCGATCCCGATTGAAGGGGTCGAACAAGGCCGTGAAATCGATTCCCGTGCGGGATTTCAGGCCCACAACCCAATCGGGTACGTGCGCCGTACTGCCACCGGCGCTGTCGCGTGTCAGGCCGAGACAACCTTCGGGGAAAAAGCCGTTGGCCTGCGGCCTGCAGTCCGCATCGAAGGGCGCGCTCCACTTGTCGTGCGCCCGTTGCAGAAAATCGCTTGCCGGCAGCTGCCACTTGTGGCGCAGCGCCTGCAGATAGCCGCTGCGGTGCCAGTCGATGATGCTGGCACGCACGAACCGTCCCAGCGTCTGTGCCCCCTGCCCCTTGCGCACGGCAACCGACCATTGCGTTTCCAGCACCGGCGGCAAAGCTAGCGCATATTCGTCCAGACCGTGCTCTTGCAACACCTGTAACAGGGCGGCGTCGTCGTAGGCCCAACCCACACAACGCCCATCCTTCAACGCCAGCAGATTATCCCGGGTACCCGAAAAGACCAATGGCTTGACCAGGTAACGCTGCACCATCGCCTTGTTGAAGTAGGCGCCGTCCGTCAGACACACGGTGCGCCCGCGCAGCTCGTCCCAGCTCGTGAACGGGCGATCCTTCGATGCCAGCAGGCGCACGCCACTGGCGTAATAATGCGGCCGGATCAGATCCACAGTCTCGCGGCGGACGGCTGTATCCCCCACTGTGGCAACAACCACGTCCACTTCACCTTGCTGCAGACGCTGCATGCGATTGGCCGTCGTCACCGGCACCAGTTCCAACGGCAGGCCGAGCCGTGTCGCCAGGTCACGGGCCAGATCCGGCTCCAGGCCGACAATGTTGCCGTCCTCGTCGACCATGCCCCACGGCGGATAATCGGTCTTGACCCCGACAATCAGCCAACCGCGCTCGTGGATATGGGCCAGCCGTCCATCAGCGAAATCATGCAGTGCTGCCGACCCCTGCACGGCCAGCGTCACCGAGGTGACCACGAACAGCGCCAGAAACAGGGCCAACCGATACAGAATGATTCAGCCCCCCTCCGCATGCGTGGTCGGTCGCGCAATCGCCAGCAGGCCATAGCCCCAGCCGGCCGGCAATAGACGGCACAGCCAGCGATCAGTTATGGCCACGGCAGTGAAACGGGCGATCCAGGATTCCGGAAACAGACTTTCGGCCTGGATCCGTTCGACCACAAAACCGGCATCGATCAGCGTTCGGCGCAAACTGGCGACATCATACAGATGATAGCCCAACTCCAGTTGCTGTCCCTCACAGTCGCGGATATACCGAATCTGCTCCGGTTGGCGCTGCCTGCGCTGCTCGCGGTGAAAACGCCGGCGTCGATTGGGCACCGACACTAACAACCGGCCGCCCGGCTTCAACGTCTGCCGCAGCATGTTCAGCACTCGCCGGCGTTTCCTGGACGTCTCGATATGCGACAGCACGCCGAACAGACACAGCGCAAGATCAACACGGCGATGCCGCTCACAATAGCGGCCAACTTGCTCCTCCTCCGGCCCGAGCAGCGTAATGGCGCTGTCATCATCCAGTGTGTCCAGCCGCTGACGCAGAAGAGCCAGTGCCTCCCGGCACACATCAAAGCCGATGTATTCCGCCGTGCGCTGACGCAAGGGCGCAAGATAGCGTCCGCTGCCGCAACCATAATCAAGGATGCGTCCGTTTTCCGGCAACAGAGTACAAATCCAGCGCACAACGGTTCGATTGGGTCCCGGATAACGCCGGTCATAATGACCACTGGCGAAGTAGTAGCGGTATTGTTCGATATTGTTCTTCAAAGACGGCATGACACTCCCCGGCCATATCCCGACGACTCAATTGGCACCGATGGCAATGCCGCCCAGGTACTGCTGCATGAAACCCCGCCACAGGGGATTGCGGATGCGCTGCAGCAACGCCCGATCGATTTGCTTGCGCAATTCAGGGCGCCCCGGGGTGATACCGAAGCCGTAGGGCTCATTGCGAAACACCTCCGATTGCACATCAATGCGCCCTTTATAGGCAGGCAGTCTGCTCAAGTAGGCCAGCTGGGCCCAGTCACCGAGTACAGCATCCACCTCACCGTCCTCGAGCAAACGCATGGCCTCCCTCCAGCTGGGAGTCGTGACACATTGGTGCTCTTCATCAGCCCCGGCATAGGGCTCGCAACTCAGAGGGTTGGAAACATCGGATATCGTGCCGAAAAGATCGTATCCAGAATTCGTCTTGCTGCTGCCTTGGCTGCTCAGAAGTCGTCGCGTCCGCCGACGGGTGAAACGTGCCACGCCGGAATCATCATCCGCCCTTTCGACAATGGTGAACACATTCGCGTCCGACTCCCAGCCGCGTGACATTTCCTCGATGAAAGATTTCGATGTGGACCCCTCGAGCGTGACCACCCGCATCTCCATGAGATCCGACAACGACACCCGGGAGCTGGTACCTATGGAGCCGATGAGAGCCGCCGCCAGCACGCCGAAGATTGTGGCCGACAGCAGAATACCGATGATCGACATCACGGCATCGAGCGTCTTCGACAGCGTGGAGCGGAATTCACTGCTCATGTCCAGCAACCCGGTCGTGCGCGCCACGGTTTCCAGCACAACCCGAAAACCCCGCATGATGCGGGATTCGTGACTGATGACCTCGAAGTCCACGTGGGAACGAATGGCAATCGCCACCAGCACGACGAGTACCATATTGATCAGCAAAAAAAACAGGAGAGACAACGGCACGCCGGGCTGTTGCACCGTTTCGCCGAGGATCTCCCAAGCACGGCCGAAATTGATCGTGCTACTGCTTTTCTGTGCCACCGTGATACCGGATGCAAGATACTGATGGGAAAAATCGAACGACTCCATCCGCTTGCCAGTAATGGTCAGGGGCGAGATCACCACATCCAGTCGCCCAGCACGCAGGGCCGCAAGCTGATCATCAAGCGAACATTCAATAAGCTCGGTTTCATCGATCAAGCCCCTGCCCTGCAGGTCCCTTTCAATGCTTCGCCACAGGTCGACCCCGAGACCACTCAAACCGCGTATCGAGTCGGTAGTGACAAAAGGCGGGGCATTGCGTATACCGACTGCAACATCCGTATCATCGGCCGGTTCGGCGCATTCTGCCAGCGCGGCGACCGGTGTAAGAGTCACCAGAACAAGCAACACGAACCCCGCCGGCCCACTCCATCCAGCTTGCTGAATAATGCCCAACCTTGTTCCTCCGTAATGATGGGCAACCGCCTCGCTTATCGAGTGCGCTGCAGTGGATCAATTATTCAATTACCAATAAAGCACTTATACACAGACATTTACTGATAACGAAATTTTTATCATTCATTGTTCAAGCAATCTAAGCACAGCTTAGCAGCCTGCATTTATAGCAGTTTTGCCCGCGACTGCACAGCCGAGTTGCGAGCTGCGCATCAAACACGATCCGGGCAATGAGTCGTTGAAATAGCGTGGGCAGCGTTTGCGGAATTTGCACAACCACGCCCCCGGCAGCTTGTAGCTACCCACTTCGGGGGAGATCAAGGGATGCACCAACTGCGATGACAGGCCCACTGCCCACTCGACAGCGAACGCAGCAACTTGTCTGTTCGTGAGCGCGCACACTTTCTCAGCTGCCTATGCGACAACGAAGGTCAACGCCGATAACGGCGAGGACATCATCCTCCTCCGGCTCACAGGTGACAGGGACCGTTACTATCTTGAACCATGCAGCGACATGAACCCACCTCAAAGTGAGGCGTCATCATGACCAGGGCTCCTTTTGCCAGCTCTGGCGATGACCTGCTATATTCACGGAAAAGTGAGGTATATTCAATAACTTGAAATATACACGAGCAGACATGCAAGCCGCATCTCGCATATGCCTCATCCCAACAAACCGCACCATGAAAATAGCCAAAACATGCAGTTACCACACAGACACAACTGGAATAGCAAAAACTTAAACAGCTGCCAGCACACGCGGGCGCTCTACTGTGCATGAATTTCCATTGACGGATTCCGGCAATTTGAATCCATACAAGGAGTAAGAGGGTGTTTACATAAGGAATATCTGATTAATTCCACTGAAATGAGATAATAACGTATAGGCAAAGACGTTGAGAGGAGTACCGGATGCGACAGCTAACCTCTGCCGACAGCGGCTTCGACAAATACCGTAAACGGACCCGTCGAGAGCGGTTTTTAGCCGAGATGGACGCGGTTGTGCCCTGGGCCGAACTGGTGGCTGTTGTCGCCCCGTACTACCCGACCTCAGGCAAGCGAGGTCGCCCACCAGTCGGCTTGGAACGCATGCTGCGGCTGTATTGCCTGACCCACTGGTACAACCTCAGCGATCCGGCAGCGGAAGAAGCCCTCTACGATATCCAGGCGATGTGCGCCTTTGTTGATATCGATCTGGGCCGGGAGCCGGTGCCCGACGAAACCACCATCTGCAAGTTCCGACATCTGCTGGAACGCCATGAGCTGGGCACAGCAATTTTCCACCGCATCAACTATTACTTGGCCGACCACGGTATCCAGGTATCCGGCGGCACCATGGTTGATGCCACGATCATCGACGCGCCTAGCTCCACCAAGAACAAGGCCCATGCCCGGGATCCAGAGATGCACCAAACGCGTAAAGGCAACCAATGGTATTTCGGCATGAAAGGCCATTTTGGTGTCGACAGCACCACCAAGCAGATTCACTCGGTGGCGGTGACCGCTGCCAACACCCACGACAGCCAATTGGTTGGCGAGCTACTGCATGGCGACGAAACTGATGTGTGGGGCGACAGCGCGTACACCGGCAAACCCAAGCCATTCAAAATGCCGCCCCCAATGCACGAGATCACACGCATAAAAAGTCTCACCGGAACCGACCCCTCACGGCTCAGAATCATGCAGACAATCGCCGGAAATCGACTATCCGTGCCCGGGTGGAACACCCCATTGGCACCATCAAGCGGGTCTTTGGCTTCCGTAAAGTGCGCTACCGGGGGGTCGCCAAAAATGCCAACCGATTATTCGTCGCCTGCGGGCTGGCCAACTTGTTTCAATTGCGACACGAGTTACCGATGGCCGCGGGATAAGTATGTCTGGAATTCGGCCATTGCACCGATTTCGGGTACCACGAGCCCATAATGACCCCCCAAAAGACCGATGAAACGGGCTGTTCGAGAGATAAACCATTTAGCTGATCGAATTTGAACCGTCGAGGCGTTTAATCAGACCTTCCTTGTTACTGTCAGCCAGTGCAGCCGCATGTGTTTTCGGCAACGGTCATAGCCACTGACGCGCTCGAAGTCAGCCTCAAGACAGCCTGCTCGCCTACTTCCACTTTTGCGCGAGATACAGTCGTTGACAACCGCCGGATGTCGGCACGTTTCCACAATGGATGCGTGGACAAACGGCCAAGTGCAAGTGCCCTGCACGTCAATGCCCGCTTTGCAGTACAGCAGGCCACCCGGACTCACCGGCGCATGAAGCTTATATGCACAATGCTGCACTCGCCTGATGCGCTGCAGCACGAAAGCCGCAGACCGGAAGAGATGTCAACAGGTCGGCGGGATGTTCAATACCGCTTGCCAGCGGAATCGCTCGATTGGTTTGAAGTTGCATCCAGGCGTGCTGATGCAGCCAGCTCCGCCAGTCTGTCCGGAAGTTCGTAATCCGGGTGGTTGCTGATGAACCGGCGCAGGCTAGCCACGGCCGCATCGCGCTTGCCGGTTTCCAGCAGCTGTCGGATGTGATCGATTTGCATCTGTGGTGTGATCGTCTTCGCGTTCGGCGCCGCCAGTGATTGTGTTTTCGATTGCACTCGCGGTTGCACGGCTCGGCTGCGGGCCTCGGGTTGGCGGCGCTGGATTTCGGCAGCGGGGGCGACCTCGTCGGCGGCTGTTCCGGCGGCCTTGCTGGCCGACGCGGGTTGCGGTTGTTGCTGCGGCTGATACTGCAGCCGGAACACGACACCGACACACAGCACCAGCACGGCCGCAGCCGCGATGGCGCGCGGCCAGCGGGAACGGCGGTGGCCCTCGACGGCGGTGCGCGCCTGCTGCCGGACGGCCTCGTCCAGCGCCGGCGACGGTGTTTCGTCGCCGGCCGCGTGATAGTGCTGCGAGACCGGATGCTCGCCGGCCAGGTAGCGCTCCAGTTCCGTATCGTCGGGCTTACTCATGTGGCAACGCCTCCCGGAGTTTGGCCAGTGCGTAGCGCAGCCGGCTCTTGACGGTTTCGCGCCCGACACCGGTGACGTCGGCAATTTCCGCCAGGCTCAGGCCGCGTTCTTCCTTGAGCAGAATCGCCTCGCGCTGGGCAAACGGCAGGTCGGCAATCGCCGCGTGCAGCCGCTGCGCCGCCTCGCATTGCCCGGCGCGGATTTCTGGCTGATCGGATGGCGGCGCCGGCGGCTCGACCGACGCCTCGCCGCGCGGGCGCTGGCGGCGGTAGTGATCGACCAGCCGATTGTGGGCGATCGTGAACAGCCAAGTGGTGAAACGCGCCTTTTTGCGGTAGCGCTTGCGGCTGCGGATGACCCGGGTCCAGACGTCCTGGAACAATTCGCCGGCCAGATCCCGGTCGCCGCAGCCGCGCAACAGGTAGCGATACAGCGGGCCGCGGTGACGCGTATAGAGCACGTCGAATGCCGCACAGTCACCACCGACGTAGCGCTGCATGAGCGCTTCGTCAGTGCTGTCCGCGACCGCTGTATCGTTGATTGCCGCAAGCGTGTCGGCTTCCACGGGCAAGATGCTCCCTGTCGTCATGGCCATGTCGTCATGGAGTTGCCGCGGCGACGGGCGCGGCCAACGATTCACTCCCGTGTATCCAGTGCCGCCGCGAGCTTGACCAGCTGCAGGAACGCGCCGCGCCGGCCATCACTGTCCTGGCCACGCGCCGTTCGCGCCAACGCCAGTACATCATCATAATCATAATCGCCGGTCCAGGTGCCGCCGCGCAACAACTGGCCGAACGCGGCCACGGCGGCCGCGAAGCGCAAGCTGTCATCCGCGTCGCCCGGATCGGACTGCATGGCCGCCGCCGCGATGGGTGTCTCGATCAGGCGGCTGTCGTGCTCGTCCGGCAGCTTGTAGCGCAGCCGCAGAAATGCCGCTTCGTCGGTCTTGCCCTGCTCGGCATCCGTGGCTTGATAGCGCAGCGGATCCATGTGGCTGCCGCCGCTGCCGACAAGCGCGATTTCGTACAACGCGGTGACATTGCGCCCGGCGCCGATGTCGCCGGCATCGACCTTGTCGTTGTTGAACTCCGCTCGATCGAGCATGCGGTTTTCATAGCCGATGAGCCGGTATTCGGCCACGACGGCCGGATTGAACTCGACCTGGATTTTCACGTCCTTGGCGATGGTATGCAGCGTCGCGGCCCGGTTCGCCACCAGCACGCGCTCGGCCTCGGACAGGCTGTCGATATAGGCATAATTGCCGTCGCCGCGGCCAGCCAGCTGCTCCATCAGTTTTTCGTTGTAATTGCCCACACCGAAACCCAGCGTGGTCAAGGCGATGCCGGCTTCAGCGCGGCGCGCGACCAGTTCCGTCAGCGTGTCGAAATCCACCGTGCCGACGTTGAAATCGCCATCCGTGGCCAGAATGACGCGATTGATGCCATCGTCGATATAGGCCTGCCGCGCCATGTCATAGGCCCGACGGATGCCGTCACCGCCGTTGGTCGAGCCGGCGGCCTGCAAACCGTCGATGACGGCGAGAATCTTCGCGGTTTCATCGCCCGGTGTGGGTTCCAGTGCCAGATCGGACTGGCCGGCGTAGGTGACAATGCTGACGCGGTCATCACCGTCCAGCTGTCTGACCAGCAGCTTCAGCGCCGACTTGAGCAGCGGCAGCCGCTGCGGACCGTGCATCGAGCCGGATACATCGATCAGGAACACCAGATTCGCGGGCGGCGGATCGCCGGGCGGCAGCCACCCCTGGATGCCGATGCGCAGCAGCTTCGTATCCGCATTCCACGGTGTCGGCGCCAGCGCCGTGGTCATGCTGAACGGCTGCTCGGCATCGTCCGGCACCGGGTAGTGATAGTCGAAATAATTGATGAACTCCTCGACCCGCACCGCGTTTTTCGGCGGCAGCTGGCCGGCGTTCAACATGCGCCGCACATTCGTGTAGCTGCCCGTATCGACATCAATACTGAACGTGGACACGGGATGTTCGGCCACCCGCCGCACCGGATTGCCGTCCAGCTCGGCGTATTGCTCGCGCTCCATGCGCACCGGCAGGCGCGGCCGGGGCCGGCGAATCGGTTGCACCGAGGGCATCACGGTCAGAGTACGGTCTTGCGCCGTACCGCCGGAGCGCTCGGCCATGGTGACCGGCGCGGCCCGCTGCTGCCGAGGTTGTGACCGTACCGCAGATTGCGTGCGATCAGTGTTCTGCGCGTGTTCGGATGACTTCCGCTTACTTGTGCGCATATCGTGGGGCGAGCCCTGCGAAACCGTGGCATCGCAAGCGGCAAGCAGCAGCACGACACACAAAAAAGCTGCGGTTGTAAAGACGTGACGTACACGGATCATGGCACCCTCCAGCGTTGTGACTTGACCCGTATGAACGCAGCACCCCGACAAACGGGGTTAAACGATGGCTGGATGTTTTGGACCGCGCTCGAAAACCGCTTCTAGTGCTCTGTCACACAAATAACTTTACTTAAGCATTCAGTTTGTCGAGGATCGAGTCTGCGGTAGCCATCCATATGAACGGTGCCGGGTATTGTCGTAATGATCAACAAACTTTCTAATTTGCCGTTTGAGGTCGACGTCCGAGCGAAAGGAACCGGGCCGGATCGCCTACTGGGTGACCAGCCCGAACCAATGTTCAACCCGATTGAGCCACGACGAATATGTGGCGGTGCCGATCATGGATCGGATCATCCACCACTCACACCCACAGATGCTGGAAGGAGATAGCTATCGGCTGCAGCAGAAAAAGCTCGACTTAGGTGCAACAGGCTAGTCAAAATTAATGACCGGAGGTGAGCCAAAATTAATGTAACTGATCCACCAACCCCATCATTCACAGGCAGCCAGATCCATGGCTAAATCATGTGCATGCAGATTCCACGGCATCAAGGTTTCCATGTCTTCGGCCGTTTTGGCCAGCGGCAGCCGTTCGAGCACGTACCGCAGCCAGGCGTAGGGCTCCTGGTGATTGGCCTTGGCCGTTTCGATCAGCGAGTAGATCACGGCACTGGCATGGGCCCCGGCCGGGGTATCAGCGAACAGCCACCCTTTTCTGCCCACCACGAATGGCCGGATGGCGTTCTCGCATGGGTTGTTGTCGATCGGCAGATCGCCGCGCTCGGTGTAGCGGACCAGACGAGGCCAGATGTCATGCAAATAG
>Ga0079226_10000272_pt1 | contig 34451 bp, 36 predicted proteins | sample Poulit2014_FD_76345 | JGI IMG/M metagenome (GOLD analysis project Ga0079226, IMG submission 76345) | Agricultural soil microbial communities from Georgia to study Nitrogen management - Poultry litter 2014 | ecosystem: Environmental > Terrestrial > Soil > Agricultural land | place: USA: Georgia...
CCACCCAGCATGCCGCTGTTGCGAAGTTCGGCGGCCTTCGACGTGACATCGAGGTCCGGCGCGAGTGTGAGGAGATCGATCCGACGATCGTAGGTTTGTGAGATGGATGTGGCGCGGTGCAAGGCCACGGTCGTCATACCACCGAAGGTCGGTGGAATCGTGAACAGCAATCCGTACAGCGACACGTCTGGTGGTCCCTGACGGTATTCAGGCATGCCGCACCTTTCCACTCGGTCAAACGTGTATTGTCAAGTCACGTTAATAGTAAGAGGCTGGGCCCGCTGAGTAGTTGCGGGGTAGACCAGGCTTGCGCGCGTCGCACGGGTACGCGTCTGTGGGCTCGCGTCGGGATGCCGTATTCTCGCTGAGGTGTACAGGGAGCGGTCGATTGCCGGTCGTCCCCGTGCCGGAGTCGTCGGCGAACCGGGTCCGGTCGTCGCCGACGCGCCGGTGCGGGTCATTGCCCTCGCGGCACGAATCGTTGCGGCCGGGGGGCATCGTGGGGTCGGTGTGAGCACGGATGGGTGAGCGCGGCGAGGACCGGGACCTGCTCGAGGCCGCGGTCAAGAGCAGCGACGGTTTTTTCACGACGTTCTTTGTCAGCCCCTATTCGAAGTTTCTGGCCCGCTGGTTCGCGCGTCGTGGATGGACTCCGAATGCCGTGACGCTGCTGTCGATGCTGACGGGGTTGGTTGCGGCTGCGCTGTTCGCGACAGGGCAACGCTGGGGATTGATTGCGGGGGCGGTCGCGTTGCAACTGGCGTTCACTTTCGACTGTGTCGACGGTCAGCTCGCCCGGTACACACGCCAGTTCTCCCCCTTCGGCGCATGGTTGGACGCCGTATTCGATCGAGGTAAAGAATACTTGGCGTATGCCGCGCTCGCAGTCGGCGCGGCCGTGGGGTTCGACACGAACGTCTGGGGGCTCGCATCGGCCGCTCTGATCCTGCAGACGGTCCGGCACACCGTGGACTTCTCGTTCCCGCACTCTCGTCGGCGCTCGTCCGCAGCGAGGGAGGAATCGCCCGGAGAGTACTCCGCCGGGACATCGACTGACTCGAAATCGGCGGGTGGTCGGATGGAGCGTGTTGCGAGACGCGCTCGAGGCTGGCTTTACTGGATGAAACGGATCGTCGTGTTGCCGATCGGGGAGCGTTTTGCCCTGATTTCACTGACAGCAGCGGTGTTCACACCCCGGGTCACGTTCCTCGCGCTGCTCTGCTGGGGTGGCCTGGCGTTGTTGTATCAACTGAGTGGACGGATCATGAGGTCGCTGACGTGAACGAGCTTGTGACGTATCGCGACGATGGGCCCGTGGCGACCTGGCTCGGCAGGTTGGTCGGCAATTCGCCCGCAGTGTCCGCGTCCGCGCCACTGGTCACGTTGGCAGGCGGTATCGTGCTCGTGGGGAGCCTGGTTGCCCTCGGCCAGGGAATCGGGCTGCTGGCGCCAACGGTCGGTGTCATCGGGTATGTCCTGCTTGCGGGAGGGGTGGCAGGACGGGATCTGACCGGCAGACTCGACTGGTTGGTTCCACCGATGTTGCGTGCGGCGGAGTACGGCACGTTGCTGGTGTTGGCACTGCTGGCCGAGCCAACGGAGCCGGGCGCGGTCCCCGCGTGTTTCCTCATTCTCGCGGTGTTGGCGTACAACCATTACAACATCACTTACCGATTGCGGCACCAGAACGCCGTGCCGCCGCGGTGGTTACGGTATGTCGGTGGGGGCTGGGATGTACGATTGCTGGTCGCGTTCGCGCTGTTCGCGGTCGGGTGGTTGGCCATTGGAATGTACGTGCTGTCCGGAGTACTCGCGGTACTCCATATCGTGGAGACCGTGATCTCCTGGTCGCGTGGAACCCAGGGATATTCCGGTGCGGTGCACGACGAGGAAGAGGATGACGCTGAGTGATTGGACTCGTACTCGCTGCCGGGGCGAGCAGACGTCTGCGGCCGCTGACCAATGAGCTACCGAAGACATTGCTGCCGATCACCGACGATCGAACCATTCTCGACATCACACTGGGGAACCTGCGGGACGTAGGCCTTACCGACGTGGTGTTGGTGACCGGGTTCGCCGCGAACCGCATCACCGAGCGGGTACCGGACCTACAACGCCGATTCGGCGTGAACCTGCACCCGGTACACAATGACCGCGCCGAGGAGTGGAACAACGCGTACTCGTTGTGGACCGCGCGGGAATGGTTCGCGGAGGGTGTGCTGTTGGTCAACGGCGACACGGTACATCCGGCGAGCGTGGAGGCCGCACTGTTGGATGGTCGCGGTTCGGACATACTGCTTGCTGTCGACGATCGGAAACCGCTCGGTGCGGAGGAGATGAAACTACTCCGTAACGCGGACGGCACGTTACGGCGGATCAACAAGTCCCTCGATCCCGCTGCCGCCGCGGGGGAGTACATCGGCGCCAGTCTGATCGAGGCGCGCGCGGCCGGGCGGCTGGCCGCAGCGCTCGAAGAGACCTGGTCGAACGATCCGTCGCTGTACTACGAGGATGGTTATCAGGCGTTCGCCGACGCGGGAGGGCAGATCGGCCTCGCCTCCATCGGTGCGGTCGACTGGGTCGAGGTCGACGACCATGCCGATCTCGCCAGGGCAAGGGAGCTGGTATGCCATTACTAGCAAGGATGATCGAGTCGCCGTTGAGCGTCGACATTCGACACGGCGCCATCGACAAGCTGGCGGAGCTGCTCGCCGACGGGAGAATCTCCACCGGGGGGCGCGTGGCCATCGCCGTGGGCCCGGGACTCGGCGACGAGTTGATGGAGATACTGACCCCGCAGCTGGCACAGGCCGACATCTTCCGTGTGCGCGACGGATCGGTCGATCGCGCCCGTGAGCTGGCGAACTCGGTGCGCGAGTCGTTCTACGACGCCATTGTGGGTATCGGAGGCGGACGCACGATCGACGTCGCGAAATACGCGGCCAGCCTGGCGGGAGTGCCGATGGTGACCGTCGCCACGAGCCTCGCTCATGACGGTCTCGCCTCGCCGGTGGCGTCATTGGAGCACAACGGTCGTAAGGGTTCGTACGGGGTGCACATTCCCATCGCCGTGATCGCCGATCTCGACTATGTCGCCCGCAGCCCGCTCCGGTGGTTGCGTGCCGGTGTGGGTGAGGCGCTGAGCAATCTCTCGGCGTTGCGTGACTGGTGGCTCGCCCACGAGCATCGTGGCTCCGCTGTGGATGGACTGGCGACTGCGTTCGCCAGATGCGGCGGCGAGGCCGTGCTGCACCACGGTGAGTCCGTCGAGTCCGAAGAGTTCCTCGGACTGCTCGCCGAGGCGCTCGTACTGTCCGGATTGGCAATGTCGGTGGCGGGCACGAGCCAGCCGTGCAGCGGTGCCTGCCACGAGATCTCCCATGCGGTGGATGCCCGGTACTCGGTGGACGGGCGACACGGCGAACAGGTCGCTGTGGGCGCGTTGTTCGCATCGTACTTGCGTAACGACGGCAGCGCGGCTCCGTTGGATGCTGCGTTGCGCAGGCACGCCGTGCCGCGGCTGCCCGCCGATATCGGCCTCACGACCGAGGAGTTCTGCGACGTCGTCGCTGCGGCTCCCGCGACCCGGCCGGATCGTTACACTATTCTTGAACACTTGGCGCTGGATGAGGCGGAGATCAGAAACCGTGTCGATGACTTCCTCGAAACCTTCGATCGCCCAGCTGCGTGAGGTATGTCAGCCGCTCGATGTTCTCGGAAGAGTGAGCGGGGAGCATTGGGCTGGCAGACTGTACATGCGACACGTGTCGCTGTACCTGACCAGGGCACTGCTTCCGACGCGGATCACTCCGAACGGAGTCACCTGGCTGATGATCGCCAGCGGGCCGCTCGCGGCGGCCGTGTTGACGATCCCGACGTTGTGGTCCGCGATCGTGGCGTTATTGCTGATCCAGGCGCAGTTACTGTTCGACTGCAGCGATGGCGAGATCGCCCGCTGGCGCGGCGTGAGCAGCCCGGCTGGGGTGTACCTGGACCGAATCGGACATTTCTGCACCGATGCCACCATGGTCGCTGCACTGGGAGTACGTGTGGACGGTGGTTTCGGTTCGATCGGTGGATGGACCACAGTGGGGCTCGCGGTGGCCGTATTGAACATGTGGATCAAATCGGAGACCGAACTGGTGCATGTGGCGCGAGCACACGCCGGAAGACCGTTGTTGTCGGACGAGGAGACCACGATGAAGCCTCGTGGCCTGCGTAACCTGCGGGCGCTGATCAATTACCTGCCGATCCATCGCGCGCTGCTCGCGATCGAACTCAGTGGGCTGGCGGTACTCGCGGCAATCGGGGACACCGTGACCGATTCGATGCTGGGCAGCAGAGTGTTGCTGATCGTGTTGATACCGATCGCGCTCATCGTGGTGACCGGCCACCTGCTCAGCATCCTGACCTCGAGCAGGCTGCGTTGAGCCCGCAGGTCGCCTGCGTGCTGCTGACGCAGGCCAAGCGCCCGGACGAGCTGCTGCGGGCGGTTGACTCGGTGTTGCGACAGCGCGATGTCGACGTCGACGTCATCGTTGTCGGCAACGGCGCGGAACCCCCGGGCATGCCCGAGGGCGTCCGGGTGTTGACCTTGCCGGAGAACGTCGGGATCCCTGCTGGGCGCAACGCCGGGATCGAATGGGTGAGCGGCGATCTCGTACTCTTCCTCGACGACGATGCCTGGCTCGCGGGCGATGACGTCCTGGCCACGGCGGTTCGGTTGTTCGCAGCGGATCCCGATCTCGGTGTGGCGCAGCCAATGGTGCATGATCCCGAAGGCGGACCCACCCCGCGGCGTTTCGTGCCGCGTCTGCGGGTCGGTGACCCGGCGCGCAGTGGGGAGATCGTCGCACTGTGGGAAGGCGCCTGTGTCGCTCGTCGTGCCGTGTTGCAGCAGGCCGGTGCCTGGCCGGACGAGTTCTTCTACATGCACGAGGGTATTGATCTCGCCTGGCGCGTGATGGGGGCCGGTTACACAGTGCGTTACTGCACAGAGCTCGGTGCGTACCACCCGGCCGTGACGCCCGAGAGACACGCCGAGGGGCGCTATCTCAGCGCCCGCAACCGAGTGTGGCTGGCTCGACGGAATCTCCCTACGGCGGTCGCTGTGGTGTACGTGTCCGTCTGGTTCCTGCTGGACTCCGTCCGGTTGCGTAGTATTGTCGCGGTCCGCGAACATTTGCGGGGTTATCTGGCAGGGATGCGACTGCCGTGTGGGCAGCGACGGGCATTGAGCTGGCCCACGATCGCACGCATGGCTCGCCTCGGCCGCCCCCCGATCATCTGAGTTCCTGCCCGGAGTCGATCCGGATTGCTCGCGCGGTGGCGGGAGCAATCCGGTCGTTCAGTACACGCAGGGGATGCCATCCGCCGTGATCGCGCCGGTTTCCGACTGTTGTGATCCGTCGCCGCCGTCCCCGTCCGTGTGCTGATTCGGGGTGGAGGGCTGCTCGTCGCCGTTTTCCCCGGGAGTTGTGTCGCTCTGTCCGGCGGCTCCGCCTTCGCCGGTGGGAAGCTGTGCGGGATCATAGTCACCGGCCAGCAGTACGCTGACGTGACCCGACGTGAGGTTCGAGTCGGGACTGATCTGCACGTTTCCCCCGAGGGCTTGTGCCACCTGCTGGGCCCTGTCCTTGTCGTCGGGGGCGTGCCGTACGACGGTGTTCTTCCTGGGCGGCGCGTTGGACACCACTCCCTTGTTGAATCCCTCGCCGACCAGTGCGTCGGCGACGCGTCCCGCGAGTTCGGCCGTGTTGGTGGTGTTGAAGACGTTGACGGTGATGTCGGAGTTCTTCTGGCTGTCTTCCGAGGGGGCCGGGCTGGTGCTGGTCGTCGTCTCGTCGTCTTCGGTCTGGTTCGCGATGAACTGGCGAACCTCCTGCGGATCGACCTCCACGGCGATGCCGTCGTAGGGAGTCTGCAGGGACTTGCTGACGATCGGCACGGTGTAGAATTTGATGTCGCCACCCGCGAGTCCGCGGAGGTGCTGGGCGAACTCGAAAATGTCCCACTCTGCGTCCAACACGATCGAATCCTTGATCGAGTCGGTCAGATCGCGGAGCTTGCTGGGGCTGGCGAGCACCTCCTCGGAGAGGATTTTGCTGGCTATACCCGCCAGAAACGCCTGTTGACGTTTGACGCGGCCCATTCCGTAGCCCTTGATGTTGTGGCGTTGACGGACGAACCCCAGCGCCTTTTTGCCCTTGAGTGTGTGGTGTCCGGCCGAGAGGTCGAGTCCGGTGTTGGAGTCCTCGGTGTCTTCCTTGAGACAAACCTCCACGCCGCCGATGGCTTTCGTGATTTCGTAGAATCCCAGTAGGTTGACCGAGGCGTAGTTGTCGATCGTGCGCCCGGTGAGCAGTTCCACCGTCTGCACCAGCTTCTGTGCCCCCGCCTCACTCGAGCGGAGTTCGAGTTCCTGCTTGTCGTGCCCGCCCTCTTTCTTGAGGTGCTGTTTTTTCTCCAGCTTGGCGCGCTGATACGCAGAGTTGATCTTGTGTTTGCCGAACCCGGGAATCTCCACGTACGAGTCGCGGGGGATGGATATCGCGACTGCTTCCTCGGTGTCCTGGGGGATGTGGAGCAGAATGATGGTGTCGGTGTTCTCGGTGTCACCGTCACCGCCTACGTGCAACACGTCGTTGAGTACGTGTTCCGACAGCGGATTGCCCTGGGCGTCGGTGCGGCTGTCCATACCAACCAGCAGGATGTCCCGGGAACCGTCGAGTGGCTCCGAACCGCCTGCGTCCCCTCCGAGGACATCCACCGTCGTCACGTCCGAGAGGCGCCCGATGAAGTTCCACGCGTAGCCGGTGACTGCCAGCACGACCACCGAAACCAGAGCACAGACCGTTTTCCCCCCGACTCTGACGGTTCGCGTGATCCAGCTCGGGTGCCGTTCGGCTGTGGCGGTGCCGCGACCGTCCGACGGGGAGGCTTGGCGATTCTGCGGAGACGGGACAGCCGGCTGGATGGGAGACGTCCGCTGTTCCCGATCCACCCCGTGGCCGCGGTGGCCAGGGCGTCGTGAGCGGGGCTTGTCGTCCACGCTGCGTGTTTCCTTCCACACCGCCGTCCTGGTCTGACACTGTTGGCTACAGCGCTCCCCTTCTATTTTATCGCCCGTGTGTGGGATGTCCGTAGCGGTGGCGATTCCGATTTGATAACCCCAGGTATGGTTCGGGTGGTCAGTGCCGGGCTCCGGAATCCTGGCATTAGTCTGGTTGGGTGACCACGGACAGCGATTGGCAGGCAGGCGTGCTCGAACGGCTCGCGGAACAGGAACCGGAACAACGGGTGCAGCATCTGTGTGACGCTGCGCAAGAGTGGCACGCTGTCGGAGCGGACGATCGGGCGCGGGAACTGTTCGAAAAGGCGATAGGCGCCCAAGGGCACGCCGTGCGGGACGAGCGGGCGGCCTACGCCCGGTTCCTCGGCGAAGTCGGCGATACTGCTCGGGCGCACGAGGTTCTCGAAACACTGTGGCGCAGTCGCGACCTGGATGGCTCGGCGTACTACGACGCCGGAACCGTGTGCGGCGAGCAGCTGGGCGATCCGAAGGCGGCGCTGCGCTGGTACACCAGTGGGATCATCCGTTTGGCGGGACCGGATGCCAATGGCAGCTCGAACGACGTCTGGATCGAGCTGCTGATGGGTGCACGACGCTCCGTGCGTGCGCAACTCGGCGAACCCGCCGACGAGTGGGACGAACTCTGGGACACGTCCGTGCGTAATGTCCAGGAACGGGAACAGACTCGTGGGGCCAGTGCCTCTCCGTACCGCAGGCCTGGACACCGACACGGTGAGCGGGTGCCGAACGTACCCGGCCGCAACGACCCGTGCTCGTGCGGCAGCGGGGTCAAGTACAAGAGATGCTGTGCGGTTGGATGATTCCGTACGTGCCGGCATATCGGTAGGGTTCGTCCGCGGCTGTTCGCACGGCACACGAGTGTCCTGTGCCGTGCGAACCGGAATCGGCCTGCTGTGCGCCGTCGGTGTGGTGCGGTGGCGCGGGGCCGGGACAGGGTGATGGATGGAGATGGCTGACACCGATCCGTGGTGGTGGACGATCCGTACGGCACGGCAGGAGCTCTCCGGCGGGCATATCTCGCATACCGAGTATCTGGCGGCGCTGCAGGCACGGACCATCGACCGCAGCTGGCTGAACGCGTTCGCATACCGGGCGTTCGACGACACTGTGCAGGGGAGGTTGCCGCCCGGTCGTACGGAGTGGGCGAGCTGGCGGGGATCCCCTTGGCGGTCAAGGACAACATCGATACCCGCGATGCGCCCACCACGGCGGGGACTGCCGCATTACAGGGACGTGTGCCGCGCGCCGACAACACTGCCGTCGCGCGGGTCCGGGCGGCGTCCGGACTGTTGGCGGGGAAGACGGTGATGCACGAGTTGTCGCTGGGCATCACATCGAACAACGCCGTCACCGGGCCCGCTCGCAATCCGTACGATCCGAGCCTGATCGCGGGCGGTAGCAGTGGTGGCACGGCGACGGCCGTGGCTGCGGGGATGGTGCCTGCAGGGCTCGGTGCCGATACCGGGGGATCGGTGCGACAACCCGCTTCCTTGTGTGGACTCGTCGGCTTCCGTCCCACGGTGGGCAGGTATCCGCCCGGGGGTGCGGTGCCGTTGTCTCGCACCCGGGACACGATAGGGCCGATGGCGCGCTCGGTCGCGGATGTGGTGCTGCTCGATGCGGTACTTGCCGGCGCGCCGGCCGCCAGTGGGCCGGTCCCGTTGCGTGGCATCCGGATCGGCGTGCCGGAGAACCCCTTTTACCGCGATCTCGACGCGGAGGTCGATGTGATCGCGAGGCGTACCTTGGAGCGGTTGGCCGTGTCGGGTGCGGAGCTGGTCCCGGTGGACCTGTCCGAGACGGCGGAGCGTGCGGATGGCGCGGGGACCCCGATTGTGCTGCACGAGCTCGCGCGGGACCTGCCCGGCTATCTCGACGGTCAGGGTTACGAACTCTCCTTCGACGACGTTCGTCACGGGGTACGCAGCCCCGATGTTCGTGAACTCCTCGGCGACGGAGCAGAGGCCGAAATCGATGCCGAGCTCTACCGCATGGCGATGGTCGAGCGCGAACACGCCCGTCATGAGTATCAGGAGCTGTTGGCTCGGCATGACCTTCGCGCACTGTTACAGCCGACCTGTCCATTACCCGCGCGGCCGATCGGGCAGGACACGACTGTGGAGCTGAACGGGCGTTCGGTGCCGACGTTCGGGGCGTATGTCCGGCACGCGAATCTCGCGGGCGTGCTGGGACTACCCGCCATCAGTGTGCCCGCGGGACACACGGTGACGGGGCTGCCGGTCGGTTTCGAGATCAACTCGTCTCCGGGTGACGACGACACGGTGCTCGGACTCGCGGCCAGTGTCGAAGCGGTGTTGGCCGCATGATCGATCCGCTTGTGCGGTTCAGGAGCGCGTGGCACTGTTCCGCAGTGGCGCATCGTGGATACCGGGTCAGCCGCGGCCGATGTAGGGCATCCCGGTCGCCAGCACCGTCATGAACTGGACGTTTGCTTCCGTCGGGAGCTGGGCCATCCATCGGACGGCGTCGCCTACGTGGGAGGCGTCGAAGGTGGGCTCCGCCTGGTGGGAGCCACCGGCCTGCTGGGCCGAGTGGGCGATCCCCGAGGTCATGTCGGTGGCCGCGTTGCCGACGTCGATCTGGCCGCAGGCGATACCGTGGGGCCGCCCATCCAGTGACAGGGATTTCGTGAGTCCGGTGACAGCGTGTTTCGATGCGCTGTAGGCGACGCTGCCCGGCCGGGGAGTGTGTGCGGAGACCGACCCGTTGTTGATGATCCGGCCGCCCGGCGGACGTTGTTCCTTCATGACCCGAAACGCCTCCCGGGCACACAGGAACGCTCCGGTCAGGTTCGCATCCACGGTGGTTCGCCACTGCGCCGCGTCGATCTCGTCGGGATCACCGGTCGGGCCGAACACGCCCGCGTTGTTGATCAACAGGTCGACCCGGCCCCAACTGGCCACCGCCTGCCGGAACACGTCCGTGACGTCGGACTCGGAGGTGACATCCGCCGGTGCGACAAGGGCCGTCGCCGCGTCACGATCGGCCCTCGTGACGGTGTCCGTCAGCGTGGCGCGTCGTCGCCCGACGAGGACCACCCGGTAGCCCGCAGCCCAGAGCGCATTCGTGACGACCCTGCCGATTCCCGATCCCGCGCCGGTGACCACCGCCACGGGGCCTCGTGTGGTGCTCGGCTGCCCTGTCGTGCTCATCCGTCCCGTTCGTCACTCGCCGATGTCGAAAGCCGTATCGGTGGCCGCAGTGGAGTACGAGCGGAACGCGATGTGCGTCTCGGTGTCGGAGACCCCGACCACTTTGCCGATCCTGGCGGGAATCAGATCGGCGAGCTCCTCGTGGGTGGTGACCCGCACGATCGCGATCAGATCGACCTCGCCGGCGCAGGAGTAGACCTCGCTGACTCCGTCGATGTCCGCAATCGTCCGCGCAGTTTCCGGGATGGTTTCTGCCTCTGCGTGGATCATAACGATCGCGGTGATCACTCGATGCTCCGTTCCGTTCGACCAGTGGTGTGTGCCGCAGATCCTAGCGCCGCACGGTCCGCCTCGCGCGAGGGTGTCGCTAGTTCTCGTGGTCACGTTCCAGTTCGGCTGCGTCGGTGACCCGTTGCAGCCAGCCGGACCAGGCCGCTGCACTTGCCACGGACTCGCACCATGGTGCACTCGTCCGCACCAGCCGCACCCCCTTCGTGTCGAGCCAACGCAACAGCGCCGCTGTCTCCTCGCTTCGAGCGCCCCGCAACGGCCCGTCGCCGGGCAGGATCGCCTCCGCCGCGGCCACCAACGCGTCGACGACGGGGAGCGGCGCCGTGCCCCGCCGGGCGACGCCGGCTGAGGCGAGCCTGCCGTAGCGCACGACCGCGAACTCCCACCCGCCTGCACCGTCGGGAGCGGCGGCCACCAATTCGGCGATCCGCGCGAGCGCGGCGAGCCGGTGCCCCCGTGCGGCGGTGCGGATCAGTGTGGCCAACTCGTCGCGGCGTGCGGCAGCCTGCTCGAAATGCTCCGCCGCGGCGAGTCCCTCGACCCGCCGGTTGGCGAGCCGCAGGGCGGTGTCGCGGTAACCCTCGAACAGGTCCCGCGCCGCTGTGGCATGCGCGGCATACTCCGGTTGCGCTTCGTGTCCCGCACAGGGCGCGCCGCACTGGCCCAATTCCGCCAGCACACACGGGCTTCCGTGTGCCCCACGTGCCGGAATGCGTTGTGTGCAGGTCCGCAGGCCGACCGCTCCCGCCAGGGCCTGTGCCGCCTCGTGTGCCCGCGTGCGGGAAGCGAACGGACCAAGGGACTGTTCCCGAGGTTTACGGACGACCGACAGGCGGGGAAACGGCTCGTCGGTGAGTACGATCCACCATTCTTTGCCCGGATTACGGGAGCGCCGGTTGTAGGCGGGCCGGTGTGCCGCCAGTAACCGCAGCTCCCGTACGTGTGCTTCGAGGGAGTGCGCACACTCCACATGATCCACCCGCTGGGACAGCTGCACCATTTCCCGCATACGGCCACGTTGCTCCGATGCCGAGAAGTACTGCCGGACCCGCCGTCGAAGGTTCGAGGCCGTACCCACATAGAGCACCTCCTCGTTCGGCCCGCGGAACAGATACACCCCGGCGGTGTCCGGAAGGTGCGCTGCCAGTGTGCGCTTGCGGCGCACCTGTGGACTCGTGTCCGGCAGATACTCCAGCAGGTCCTGCAGCGAATGCACCCCGTCCGGGCCGATCCGCTCCAGCAAGCTGTGCAACAACTCGACAGTGGCCCTGGCGTCGTCCAGCGCGCGGTGGGTCGGTGTCTGCTCGATCCCGAGCAGTGTACTCAGCGTGCCGAGTTTGTGGTTCGGAGTCTCGCCGCGCGGAATCACTCTGCGGGCGAGTCGTAACGTGCACACCACACTCGGTTTCGGCCACGCGTGATTGTGGTGTTCGCAGGCCGCTTTCAGGAAGGCCGTGTCGAACTTCGCGTTGTGTGCGACGAGCACACTGCCCGCGCAGAACTCGAGAAACGACGGCAACACCTGTTCCACGGAGGGCGCTTCCGCGACCATCGTCGGGGTGATCCCGGTCAATGCGACAACCTGTGGCGGGATGTCGACCCCGGGGTTGACCAGCGTGGTGAACTCGCCGAGCACCTCGCCACCACGTACCTTCACAGCGCCGATCTCGGTGAGGCCGTCACTGCCGGCGGAGGTTCCGGTTGTCTCCGTGTCCACCACCACGAAGGTGGTCTCCGCCAGCGACGTACCCAGCTCGTCGAACGACAACTGAGCCGGGTTCTCCCGTGGTGCTGTACTCACATCCACGACCCTATCCACTGTCGGGACACCTCCAGCGGGTGACGATCTGAGCAGCCATGAAACGGTGACCTACCCTGGACCAATGAGGTCAGCGCACCACGAGCAGCCCCAGAACGGGCAGTCCAGGGCGTGGGACGACGTGGGCGCGGAACCGAGCGGCGCGGAGTCAGCGCCGGGCCCCGCGCCCGATCCGGCGCATCCCCTGGATTGGGACACGCTGCCCAACGCCGTGCGGGAACGGATCGTGCGGCTCGCCGCACAGGCACTCGGTAGCCTGGAATCCGGCGACATCCCACGCCAACTCCGTCCCGTGGCGCGGTTCGCGCCCGCCAAACGAGCGAAAGCAGGGGCCGCTGCGTTGATCGGGACATTGTCCGAGTCGGCCCGGTTCCGTGCGGCCGTCGTGGAATGGCTCCGGGAGAATCGGCCCGACACTCTCGACCCGAATGACGACGATCCCGTGGCCGCCGCGGTGGCTGCCGTACTGCTCGGTGAGGCCGAAGCGAGTACGCGGGTGAAGCTGGTGGCGCGCAATGCCGCGGACAACGAGCTGCGGGCGGAGCGGGACACCGCGGTGGCCAGGGCACAGCGACTGGAAGCCGAGTTGCAGCAGGTACGTGACGAACTCACCGAGGCTCAGCAGGCGGCGCGGCTGGCTCGCTCGGAACGTTCCGCAGAGGTCGACAAGCTCAAGAGCAGGTTGCGGGAACAGGGTACGCAGTTGCGTCAGGCGCGTGACGCTGCGGAACAGGCGCGTCACGACGCCAACCGGGACGTCGATACCCACGCTGGGCAACTCGAGGAGTTTCGCACCGCGCTGCAGCGGGAGCGGTCGCGGGTGGCGACCGAACGGGCCCGTGCAGAACGGGCCGAAGCGGAGGCGGCGAAGGCCCGGGAATCCGCGCGGGAAGCGCGCGAGGCGGACGAGGCGCGGGTCGCGTTGCTGCTCGACACGCTGGACGGCGCGGCCGACGGGATCCGCCACGAACTCGGCGTGCGTGACAGTGGCAGGCGACCCGCGGACGCCGTGTCCGGGGCGAGCGCTCCCGGCGGTGTCGGCACGGAGGTCCGTGACGGTGCGACACTCGATCGGCTCCTGCGGCTACGCGGGGCCCACCTCATCGTGGACGGGTACAACGTCAGCAAGACTGGTTATCCAGAGCTGGCGTTGTCGGAGCAACGCGAACGATTGATCCAACAACTCGGAGCGCTCGGCGCACGCACTGGGGCCGAAACCACCCTGGTGTTCGACGGTGCCGGGGTGGTGTCGGTGCCTACGACCACTCCACGGGGAGTGCGTGTGCTGTTCTCCGATCCTGGCGTGCTCGCCGACGACGTCATCCGTTCGTTGACACGGGCCGAACCAGACGGTCGTCCGCTGGTCGTGGCTACCTCGGACAAGGAGGTCGTCACATCGGTCCAGCAGGACGGTGCCTACTCGGTGGCCTCCGCTGTTCTGCTGACCGTGCTCGGTCGTGTCTAGCCTTCCGAGGACGTGGTGGGGTCACCGGGATGTTCTTGTTAGGCTTGCCTTGTTCGTGGCACGGGAGTGGAGACGACACATGGTGACGAAGGCGTCGGCGAAAGCCAAACCCGCCACCAGACTGCGGGTTCTACGGACCGAGCGGCTGAATCCAGGCATGATCAGGATCGTCGCCGGTGGTGAGGGGATTGTGCAGTTCACCCCGAGCGGATTCACCGACAGTTACGTCAAGGTCGTCTTTCCGGCCGCGGGGGTGACATATCCCGAGCCGTTCGACATGCGCAGGATCCGTGCGGAGTATCCCGCCGAACAGCAACCCCGCACGCGCACCTTCACGGTGCGTGATTTCGATGCGGCCGCGGGAGAGCTCACTATCGATCTCGTGCACCACGGTGGCGAGGGGCTGGCCGGCCCGTGGGCGGCGGCGCTCGTTCCCGGGGACGAGTTCACGGTGCTCGGCCCGGGCGGTGGCTACGCGCCCGATCCCGCTGCTGACTGGCACCTGCTCGTCGGGGACGAGTCGGCGATGCCGGCCATCGCAGCATCGCTCGAGTCCATGCCGATCGATGCGCGGGGGCACGTTTTCCTCGAGGTCGGCGACGAACGGGACCAACAATCACTACGGAACCCGGCGAACGTGTCATTGCACTGGATGCATCGGTCGACGGGCGACGACACCGCCGGGGCGGTACGTGAGTTGGATTTTCCCGCCGGGATGGTACATGCTTTCGTACACGGGGAGGCCGACCTCGTTCGCGCCGTACGACGTCACCTGCTCAACGAGCGCGGTGTGGCCAGGGACCGGTTGTCGGTGTCCGGGTACTGGCGCCGCGGCAGGACCGACGAACGTTGGCGCGAGGAGAAGGCCGCCGAGAAGGCCCGAGAGAAATCCGAGCAGCAGGCCGGCGAGTGAGGCGTGTTCGTTCCCAACGTGACCGTGTTGTGCCCGATAGGGCGCAAACACAGTGTTGTGCGGCGCAAACCCGCGGGAATACCAGATACGTAGACTCGGTTGGGGGCCGGCGGGATACGAAGGCTCTGTTCTGGAGGTGCGTGGTGGCCAGTTCCGATGAACGGCGCTTCGAGGTCCTGCGAGCCATCGTCGCTGATTACGTTTCCAACCAGGAGCCCGTGGGATCCAAAACGATCGTTGACCGGCACAGTCTCGGTGTGTCCAGTGCCACGGTGCGCAACGACATGGTCGCCCTCGAGGACGAGGGATACATCACACAGCCGCACACCAGTGCCGGGCGCATTCCGACGGACAAGGGCTACAGGATGTTCGTCGACCGGTTGTCGGAGATCAAACCCCTCAGTGGGGCGGAACGCAGGGCCATCACCTATTTCCTCGACGGTGCGATCGACGTCGACGACGTACTGAAACGGTCCGTGCGACTGTTGGCGCAGCTGACCAGGCAAGTGGCAGTGGTGCAGTACCCGCGGATGACGAACGCTGCGGTACGGCATGTCGAGGTGTTGCCGCTGACCGCGGCGCGGCTGATGCTCGTGTTGATCACTGACACCGGCCGTGTCGATCAGCGTACCGTGGACCTCGGGGATGTGGTCGGCGAGGACGACATCGCCAAACTCCGTGACCTGGTGAACGGAGCCGTAGCCTCCCAGCGCATGTCGGAGGCTGCTGCTAAGGTCGCGGAGTTGCCCGAACAGGCCCCGCCGGAGCTGCGGGACATGATGATCCGGACGTGTACCGTACTGGCCGAGTCGTTGGTCGAGCACCCCGAGGATCGACTGGTGCTCGGTGGAACCGCCAACCTGACTCGCAACGCCGCGGATTTCCCCGATTCACTCCGGGAGATCCTGGAAGCGTTGGAAGAGCAGGTGGTGGTGCTGAAGCTCCTCGCAGCGGCCCGGAACCCCGGTTCCGTGGCCGTGCGCATCGGGGAGGAAAATGAGGACGAGCAGATGCGCGGCGCCGCAGTGGTATCCATTGGCTACGGCATGGAGGACACGTTGCTCGGCGGCATGGGCGTGGTCGGGCCGACCAGGATGGACTACCCGAGCGCGATCGCATCCGTGCGCGCGGTGGCGAACTACGTGGGCGAGATCGTCGCTGGGATGTGAACGCCCGAGTGACACACCGCACTATATGAGACTTTGAGCTGACGCAGGAGGATTGCAGGACCGTGGCGACCGATTACTACGGCGTTCTGGGGGTAGCGAAGGACGCGTCCGACCAGGAGATCAAGCGTGCCTATCGCAAATTGGCGCGGGAACTACACCCTGATGTCAACCCTTCCGAGGACGCTCAGCAGCGCTTCGGCGAGGTCACCACCGCCTACGAGGTACTGTCCGATCCGGAGAAACGGCGGATGGTCGATCTCGGCGGTGATCCGATGGACGGTGGCGCGGGCAGTGCTCGCGGCGGTGGCGGCGGCGACCCGTTCGCGGGATTCGGCGGACTCGGCGACATCATGGACGCCTTCTTCGGCGGCGGCGGTGGTGGTGGCGGCGGCCGTGGTCGTGGGCCGCGCAGCCGTGTGCAGCCCGGCTCCGATGCCCTCATCCGGATCGGGCTGACGCTGGAGGAGTGCGCCACGGGAATCGACAAGGAGATCACCGTGGACACGGCGATCCTGTGTGATCTCTGTCGTGGTGCCGGTAGTTCCGACGGGGCGACGACCAAGACCTGCGACACCTGTGAGGGGCAGGGTGAGATCCAGTCGGTACAACGTTCGTTCCTCGGCCAGGTGGTCACTGCTCGCCCGTGCCCGGTGTGCCAGGGCTTCGGCGAGGTCATCACCCACCCGTGCAAGCAGTGCAGTGGTGACGGCCGGGTGCGGGTACGTCGGGAGGTGACCGCGAAGATTCCACCCGGCGTCGGTGACGGTATGCGGATCCGGTTGTCCGGTCAGGGTGAGGTCGGCCCGGGTGGTGGCCCGGCAGGCGACCTGTACGTCGAGGTGGACGAGGAACCCCACGAGACGTTCGTCCGGCAGGGCAACGATCTTCACTGTCACTTCCGGGTCCCCATGACCACGGCCGCGCTCGGTGCGTCACTGACCATGGAGACGTTGGTGGACGGTGAGCACGGTCTGGAGATCGAGCCGGGTACGCAGCCCGAGACCGACCTCGTGTTGTCCGGTAAGGGCATGCCGCGGTTGCGGTCTTCCGGCCGTACGGACGGTCGGGGGGATCTGCACGTGCATGTCGACGTCGTCGTACCGACCAAGCTCGACGACGAGCAGCAGGAGCTGCTGCGGGACCTGGCGCGGAAGCGCGGTGAAGAGGACCCGGAGTTGGCCAGCAACGGAAAACAGGGCGGGTTGTTCGCCAAGCTACGTGCGCGCAGTGGCCGCTGACGGCCCTCGGGCGGGGGTAGATGGTTCGTTACCGGTCTTTCTGACGAGCGCACCACCCGACGGTGAACGGGCCCTTCTCGACGGTGAGGAGGGCCGACACGCTGCCAACGTCCGACGGATGCGGCAGGGCGAGCGTCTGATACTCACCGACGGTGCGGGAGAGGTCGCGGAGTGTGTGGTCGACACGGTCCGGACCGGCCGGGACGCCGAGCTCGGGCTCGTGGTGCGAGAACGGTGGACCGAGCCCTCGCCCGCGCTACGGGTGACGGTCGTGCAGGCCCTGATCAAGGGAGAACGCGGTGAGTTGGCCGTTGAGCTCGCCACCGAGGCGGGGGCCGATGCGATCGTGCCGTGGCGTGCAGCGCGCAGTATCGCCCGGTGGGACGATGGCCCACGCGGTACGAAGGCACTGCAACGGTGGCGGAGGACCGCGCAGGCGGCCGCCAAGCAGTCGCGGCGGGCGTGGGTTCCCGAGGTACGCGAGCCCGTCGGGATCGAGGGCCTCGCGCGGCTGGTGCCCGCGGCTGCCCGGGCGTTGTTGCTCGACGGCGACGCACCGGACACGGTCGCCGATGTGGAGTTGCCCGGTGAGGGCGAGATTCTGCTGGTCATCGGCCCGGAGGGCGGGTGTGACGATGCGGAGCGGGCCCGCTTGAGCGAGGCCGGAGCGAGGCGGTGTCGGTTGGGGCCCACGGTGTTACGCGCGTCCACGGCCGCGACCGTCGCACTCGCGGCAATCGGTACTCGCACGTCGCGTTGGTCCTAGACAGCTCCCGGCGCCGATGGCGCAACGGTGATCGTAGCCGTGCCGCGGAACAAGCCCGCCGTACTGCCCGCCACCCGGACGGCGGCGTCAGGGGCCGACTAGGATTCGGGTATGGCAGACGCTGACAGCGAAACGCTGTTCGAGAAGATCATTGCTCGGGAAGTTCCGGCGGATATCGTGCATGAGACGGAACGTACGCTGGCGTTTCGGGATATCAACCCGGAGGCGAACACGCACGTGTTGGTGGTGCCGAAGACCCGCTACCGCAACCTGGCAGAGTTGGCGGCGGCCGACCCGGGCCTGTTGGCCGATGTGGCCACGACCGCTGCCGCCGTGGCAACCTCGGAGGGGATCTCCGAATCGGGCTATCGTGTGGTGTTCAACACCGGGTCCGACGCGGGGCAGACCGTTTTCCATGTGCATGCCCATGTGCTCGGCGGGGAACAGCTGGGCCATTTCGGGCGTTGAGCCGGGTAGCGCTCCCGTCGGGTCAGTTGGGCGGACCCGGTGAGACAACAGACAACCAACCCGCGGTGCACCCGCAGAAAGCAGGCCAGGACACAGGTGGCCGAACCCGACCAGGCAAGTCAGTCCCAGCTCACGATTCCCGATGCGGCCGTACTCGCACTGCTCGGCACGCGGGACGAGAACCTGCGTACCGTGGAGGGGCTGCTCACGGCGGACGTTCACGTCCGTGGCAACGAGGTAACGCTGACAGGTTCCCCGACGAACGTTTCGTTCGCCGAGCAGGTTTTCGGCGAGTTGCTCACGCTGGTCGAGCGTGGCCAGCATGTGGGTACCGACACGGTACGGCAGATGGTGCACATGCTCTCTCCCACAACACCCAGTCCCGCTGAGGCGCCGTCGGACGTGCTGAGTATGGACGTGTTGACGCGGCGTGGTCGTTCGATCCGCCCGAAGACGCTGAACCAGAAAGAGTACGTCGACGCGATCGAGAACCACACCGTGTTGTTCGGGATCGGCCCCGCCGGCACCGGAAAGACCTATCTCGCGGTGGCGAAGGCCGTCCAGGCGCTGCAGGACAAGCAGATCAACCGCATCATCCTCGCTCGGCCCGCGGTGGAGGCGGGGGAGCGGCTCGGGTATCTGCCGGGCGGGCTGTACGAGAAGATCGACCCGTACCTGCGCCCGCTGTACGACGCGTTGCACGACATGGTCGATCCGGACTCGATCCCCACGTTGTTGGAGTCGGGCACGATCGAGATCGCCCCGCTGGCGTATATGCGCGGTCGTACCCTCAACGATGCGTTCATCATTCTGGACGAGGCGCAGAACACCACGCCCGAGCAAATGAAAATGTTCCTGACGCGGCTCGGATTCGGCTCGAAAGTGGTGGTCACCGGAGATATTACACAGATTGACCTGCCATCGGGGCAGCGCAGCGGACTGCGCGTGGTTCGTGGCATCCTGGAGGGTATCGATGACCTGCGTGTTGTGAATCTGACCAGCGAGGACGTCGTGCGGCACAAACTGGTCGGCGACATCGTGGATGCCTACGAGAAGTGGCAGGCCACGCAGGATGCACCTTCGAACGATTCAAGAGACCGATGAGTATCGAAATCGCAAACGAATCCGGTGTCGACATCGACGAGACGTCGGTGGTGTCGGCGGCGCGGTTCGCCCTGGACAGTATGGACGTCAGCTCGCTGGCCGAGCTGTCGATGGTGCTGGTGACACCGGATGTGATGGAGGGGCTGCATCAGCGGTGGATGGATCTCCCGGGCCCCACCGACGTGATGGCGTTCCCGATGGGCGAGGCCGATGAAGCAGCGAACAACGACGCCGAGTCGCCCGCTTTGCTCGGCGATATTGTCCTCTGCCCGGACTTCGCCGGGGAACAGGCCCGTAAGGCGGGCCACTCCCTCGACGACGAGTTGCACCTGCTCACCGTGCACGGTGTGTTGCACCTACTCGGTTATGACCACGCCGAACCCGAGGAAGAACGCGAGATGTTCGGCCTGCAGAATCGCATCCTGGCCGAATTCACCGAGGCGACAGAGGCCGCGCTGCGTCGACAGTCGCAGCGTGCCGCCGATGACCGCCTACTCGGCACGGCTGGACTGGACGGTTCCGACCCGGACTCCTCCTGACCCGTATTCACTATGACCACGCCCGTACCGTTGCTTGCCGCAGCCGTAGTGTTGATGCTGGCTGCCGGAGTGTTCGCTGCTGCCGATGCGGCGATCGGTACCGTGTCCACCGCGCGCGTTGACGAGCTGGTGCGGGAACGTCGTGTCGGAGCACGGCAACTCAGCCGGGTGCTGACGGAGCGCCGACGGCACATCAACCTGTTGCTGCTGCTGCGCATGGGTTGTGAGTTGACCGCGACCGTGCTGCTCACCGTGGCGTTTCTCGGGTTGTTCGGGCCGGTTTGGTTGGCGGTGGTGGCGGCGTGCGTGGTGATGATCGTGGTCAGCTACGTGTTGGTCGGCGTGGGACCGCGGACGATCGGGCGGCAACATCCGTATCGGGTCGGCAGGACGGTTGCCGGGTTGGTGCGTGGTCTGGGCGGGGTGCTGGGTCCGCTCAGCCGACTGTTAATCATTGTCGGTAATGCGCTCACTCCGGGGGGCGGGTTCCGTGAGGGTCCGTTCGCTTCCGAGGTCGAATTGCGCGAGTTGGTGGATCTCGCCCAGGAGCGTGGGGTCGTGGAGGACTCCGAACGCAAAATGATCCACTCGGTGTTCGAACTGGGAGACACCGCTGCGCGAGAGGTCATGGTGCCGCGGACCGAGGTCGTGTGGATCGAACGTTCCAAGACCGTACGGCAGGCGCTGGCGTTGTCGTTGCGTACCGGATTCAGTCGAATACCGGTGATCGGTGAGTCCGTCGACGAGATCGTCGGGGTCATCAACCTGAAGGAACTCGCGCGCGCCTACGTGGAGTCGGCGGCCGCACACCAGGCTGTGGCCGAGTGGATGGGCGAATCCGACTTCGTGCCCGACTCCAAACCGTTGGACGAACTCCTGGAACGTATGCAGCTGTCGCGGCACCACATGGTGATCGCGGTCGACGAGTACGGTGGCACTGCGGGCGTGATAACGATCGAGGACATTCTGGAGGAGATCGTCGGCGAGATCACCGACGAGTCCGACACCGATGAGCGTGCCCCCGTGGAGTATCTGGATGACACTTCCGTGCGAGTATTGGCTCGTCTGGGTGTGGACGATCTCGGGGAGATCTTCGGCCGGGATCTCGAGGAACACGACGTGGAAACCGTGGGTGGGCTGCTTGCCCAGCAACTCGGCAGGGTCCCGTTGCCGGGGGCGGAGGCGGAAGTCGCCGGACTCCGGTTGCGTGCCGAGGGCGGGAAGGACCGCCGTGGCCGCATGAAGATCACCACTGTCGTCGTGCGGCCGGTCGCGATCCCGGAGGATCAGCCTCCCGAGGAGGGTGGGCAGAGCACCGGGGGCGGACAGTCAGCACAGCAACAGGACAGGAGCGTGGAGCATGCCTGAGCCGGTAGGCGAACTGGACGGTGAGGACGAGAAGCTCGTGGTGCTCGCGCGTTCGGCACGTGCCCGTACCCGGACGGCAGAGGGTGCCGCGGTTCGAGACGGGGACGGTCGTACGTACGCGGCCTGCGACGTGCGACTGACGTCGTTCTCGGTGACCGCGATGCAGGCAGCGGTCGCCGCGGCGGTGTCCAGTGGTGTGACGGAGCTGGAAGCGGCGGCGGTCGTTTCCGATCTGCCCGAGGTGGCGCAGGCCGATGTCGACGCGGTACGTGAGCTCGGTGCCGCGGCCGCGATTTATCGTGCGGATGCTACCGGGACGGTCCACGGGGTCGTGCGGTGAACATGGCCGAGACCGAGTCCGCGGACCATCGGTCGGGGTTCGCCTGTTTCGTCGGCAGGCCGAACGTCGGCAAATCGACTCTGATGAACGCGCTGGTCGGCACGAAGATCGCGATCACTTCGGACAAGCCACAGACCACTCGTCACGCCATCCGTGGAATCGTGCACCGTAGCGATGCGCAGCTCGTCGTTGTAGACACTCCGGGGTTGCATCGGCCGCGCACGTTACTCGGCGAGCGACTCAACGATGTCGTCTACGACACGTGGGCCGAGATGGATGTCATCGGATTCTGTGTGCCGGCGGGGGAGAAGATCGGCCCGGGTGACCGTTACATTGCGCGGCAACTCGCCACGGTGGCCCGGCGTACTCCCGTGATCGGTGTGGTGACCAAGACGGATCTGGCGTCGTCCGATCAGGTCGCCGAGCAGCTGGTGGCGCTCGGCGAGCTGCTCGACTTCACCGAGTATGTTCCGGTGTCCGCGGGGAGCGGATTCCAACTGGAAACCCTGTCCGATGTGCTGGTCGAGCAGCTGCCACCGGGGCCGGAGTTGTACCCGGACGGCGATCTCACCGAGGATCCGGAACGTACCCTCGTGGCGGAACTGATTCGGGAGGCGGCCCTGGAGGGTGTGCACGACGAGCTGCCCCACTCTCTCGCGGTGACGGTGGAGGAGATGCTGCCGAGGGAGGACAGCGAGAACCTCCTGGACGTGTACGCGGTCTTGTACGTCGAGCGGGACAGTCAGAAAGCCATCGTGCTCGGCCGCAAGGGACAACGGCTCAAGGACGTCGGGGCGCGCGCCCGCACGCACATCGAGTCGCTGCTGGGCAGTCAGGTGTATCTGGATGTGCGGGTCAAGGTCGCCAAGGAGTGGCAACGGGATCCCAAGCAACTGCGCAGACTGGGGTTCTGAGCGCGAGAGCGGGCCGTGTCGTGGGCGGGGTGTTCGCCTCGATAGGATTCCTCGCACAGCGAACGGACCCGAACAGGGGGAGCAATACTCCATGACCTATCCGCAAGGCCAACCGGCGCAGCCACAGTATCCGCAGCAGGGAGCCCCCGCCTACGGTTACCCGCAGCAGCCCCCGCCAGGGTATGGGCAGCCTCCGCAGGCGCCGCCTGGTTATGGGCAGCCGCAGCCTGATCCGTACGGGCAACAGGCGTTCTATGGTCAGCCACAGCCCGCATTCGGCGGCCCGCCAGGGGGTGGCGAGGATATTCCGGACTACAAGGGATGGGCGATCGGCTGCATCTTTCTGTTCTGGGTTCTGGCGATCTTCGCGATCATGAAATCGAACGAGGTCAACACCTACAAGATGCAGGGGAACCTGCCGATGGCTCGGGACGCCTCGAACACGACCAAGACGATGTGTCTGATTGCCACGATCGTGGGTGGTGTCGGGTGGCTGTTCGGCACCATCTTCGGGATCGTCTTGTTATCCAGTGCCCCCACGTATCCTGTGTACTGAGCGCAAAGAGGCAACAACAGCGCCGGTGAGACACTGGGTCCGTGAGTCTTTACCGCGATACCGGCGTTGTGCTGCGGGTGCACAAGCTGGGTGAGGCCGATCGGATCATCACGCTGCTCACCCGCCGGAACGGGAAGGTGCGCGCGGTTGCCAAGGGAGTCCGGCGCACCAGTTCCCGCTTCGGGGCACGGCTGGAACCGTTCGGGCACGTGGATGCCCAGTTCTACACCGGGCGCAGCCTCGATGTCGTGACCCAGGTGGAGACGGTGGACGCGTTCGCGGTGTCACTGGTCAGTGACTACCAGCGTTACACCACCGCAGGCGCGATCAGCGAGACTGCCGATCGCCTCGCGGTGGAGGAGGGTGTGCCCACCCTGCGCCTCTACCTGTTGGTGGTCGGGGCGCTGCGAGCGTTGGCGCAGGGGGAACGCGACCCCTCTCTCGTGCTGGATGCCTTCCTGCTGCGCGCGATGGCCTACGCTGGATGGGCGCCTGCGCTGCGGGAGTGCGCCCGCTGCTCCGAGCCCGGAAAACACCCTGCGTTCAGTGTGCAGGCGGGTGGCTGTCTGTGTCAGCGCTGTCGCGTTGCGGGCGTGGTGTACCCGGGACACGAGGTCCTCGAACTGCTCGACGCGTTGTTGCACGGTGATTGGGAGACGGCCGAGGCCAGTGACGCCCGAGCCCGCCGGAGCGCGAGCGGTCTGGTGGCGGCACACCTGCAATGGCATCTGGAGGGGCAGTTGCGTTCGTTGCCGGTACTGGAACGCGGCACCTGAGTGCTGGTTACGGTGCGCGTGGTGCCTCGTGATTCGGATGGGCGGCGGCGTGAGGTCACCGGTGTCGGTGACTGCGAGTTGGTGGAGGTCAGAGTATGACGCAGGGTGACACGCCGGGGAACTCGGGCACCGGTTCGGAGGCCGGAGTCGGGCGGCCGGACCCTCACCCGTCCGGCGAGCGGCCACCGGACATTCCCACCCAGTTCCTGCCGCAGCATGTCGCCCTCGTGATGGACGGTAACGGACGTTGGGCGAACCAGCGGGGACTGCCGCGGATCGAGGGGCACAAGCGCGGTGAAGCCGTGATGATCGATGTTGCTTCGGGGGCCGTCGAGTTGGGTGTCCCGTGGCTGTCGGTGTACGCGTTCTCCACGGAGAACTGGAAGCGCAGCCCGGAGGAGGTGCGGTTCCTCCTGGGATTCAACAGGGATACGATCCGGAGACAGGTCGACTACCTCGGTTCGATGGGCGTTCGGATCCGTTGGGCGGGACGTAGTCCGAAACTCTGGCGTAGTGTGATCAAGGAGTTGCGGGCAGCCGAGGAGAAGACCAAGCACAACACGGCGCTGAACATGACGATGTGCGTCAACTACGGGGGGCGTGCCGAGATCGGCGACGCCGCGCGTCGCGTTGCGCAACTCGCCGCGGACGGCAGGATCAATCCCGACAGGGTGAACGAACGGACACTGGCGAAGTATATGTACCAGCCGAGTAAGCCGGACGTGGATCTGTTTCTGCGGCCCTCCGGTGAACGGCGTACTTCGAACTTCATGCTCTGGCAGTCCGCCTACGCCGAGTTCGTCTTCCAGGACACGTTGTTCCCGGACTTCGACCGGCGCGACCTGTGGCGGGCCTGTCTGGAGTACGCCAAGCGTGATCGTCGTTTCGGGGCTGCCCAGGACGCGAACGAGCAGGAACAGTGAGGGCGGAGTATGTCCACCGAGGTTGCCGACACGGCGGAATTGTTGACGCGGGCGAGAGAGTCGCTGGAACGTTATCTCGCGGTGAGTGTGGACGATGACGGTACGTTGACGTTCACTCATGCCGGTGTGCCGTGTGTGATCCAGGCAACGCGGTTGGCCGAAGGGTTGGGGGTGCTCAGCCTGACGTGTGTGATCGGTTGGGATCTCGTCGACGATCCCGCGCGTTCCGCAGCGGTGGCAGAACGTGCGGGTCAGGGGCTGTTCGGCACGCTCGGCGTGGTGCACACAGAGCGCGGTGCTGACATCACACTGCGTTATGCGTTCCCTGCGGAGGGGATCGACACGGCCCCGTTGGGGACACTGCTCATGTTGGTGGTGTCGACCGCATCCCAGGTGCGTGGTGAGTTGCTCGGCGAGCAGTCCTCGGCATAGTTCCGTAGAGTCAGGCACATCATGTCGATGACGCGGGTCGGCAGGCCTCGCACACTCCGGTGATTTCCACGGTGTGATCGACGTCCGTGAAACCGTTGGCCGTGGCTATCTGCTCGGCCCAACGCTCCATCGACGGCCCCTCGATTTCCACCGTGTAGCCGCAATGACGGCACAGCAGGTGGTGATGGTGGTGTTCCGAGCAACGTCGGTACACGGCCTCGCCGGAGTCGGTGCGGAGCATGTCGATTTCGGCTGCCTCGGACAGGGACTGCAACGTCCGGTATACCGTGGCCAGTCCGATACTCTCTCCCTGGTCGCGCAGTTGCTCGTGAATCTCCTGCGCGGAGCGGAACTCGTCGTTGTCGTTGAGTACCGCCACAATCGCCGTTCGCTGCTTCGTTGTTCGCAGGCCGGGGATCGGCGTGTTGGCGGAGCCGCTCGGGGGGCCTCCGCGGTGTGCGGTACGAGAGTGCGACGAGCGGGTACTCATTCTTCCTCCGAGACGTGTTCCATTGCGTCCACCACGATGTGGGACAGGTGGTCGTCCACGAGGCTGTAGACGACTTCTCTGCCGCGGCGTTTGCCGTGCACAACGCCGGCGGCCTTGAGGACTCGAAGATGTTGACTCACCAGTGGTTGCGCGACGCCGAGTGCCTCGACGAGGTCGTGGACACACTGGTCCGCCTCGTGCAGCCGTAGTACCAGTGCTATCCGTACGGGTGCGGCGAGGGCGCGCAGCAGCTCGCCCGCATCTTCCAGCGCCGCATCCGGGTAACCCGAGTTCCCATCCTGTTGGGGCTCGTACGGTGCGGCATCCGGTTCGGCAGACGACATCCCGATCGTCGGCTCTCCTCACGCGTGCAGTTGATAGTGATGCTCATTGTCATCCCAGTCTAGCGTGGTGGAACGCCCCGCGTCCCGGTTCCGCATGGTGCGGGTCTCGCGGCATCGGCCCGGCCGCGCGGACATGGTGGAAAATCCTGCGCTCCGGCGTCTGCGGGGCCCGTGAGCGTGACTGTTCGTGTACGAGTCCCCGTGCGGCCGGGTCCGCTGGGCCGGATACCCTGGGCAGTCAGTCCAGTTGTTTCTCCCCGTACTCGGAGCGTGCAGTGCCGGCAAACACCGTCGATACCGTCGTCAATCTGTGCAAACGTCGTGGCTTCGTGTTTCCGTGTGGTGAAATCTACGGTGGTACCCGCTCGGCCTGGGACTACGGTCCGCTCGGAGTGGAGCTGAAGGACAACCTGAAGCGACAGTGGTGGAAGTCGATGGTCCAGGGCCGGGAGGATGTCGTGGGCCTGGATTCTTCGGTGATCCTGCCACGGCAGGTCTGGGAGGCGTCCGGTCATGCCACGGCGTTTCACGATCCGCTGATCGAGTGTCGCTCCTGCCACCGCAGGTTCCGTGCCGACGAGCTGGCGGAGGAATACACCGAGCGCACCGGTAAGTCGGCTGACGTGAACAACCTTTCCGATGTTCCCTGCCCGAACTGTGGCACGCGTGGTGACTACACCGAGCCGCGCGATTTCAACATGATGCTCAAAACCCATCTCGGCCCGGTGGAGTCGGAGGAGGGGTTGCACTATCTGCGTCCGGAGACGGCGCAGGGGATCTTCATCAACTTCCTCAACGTGCTGACGACCATGCGTAAGAAGCCGCCCTTCGGTGTCGGTCAGATCGGCAAGTCGTTCCGTAATGAGATCACTCCCGGAAATTTCATCTTCCGGACTCGTGAGTTCGAGCAGATGGAAATGGAGTACTTCGTCGAGCCAGGGGACGACGAGCAGTACCACCAGTACTGGATCGACGCCCGCACCGAGTGGTACGTCGATCTCGGCATCTCTCGGGAGAACCTGCGACACTACGAACACCCGAAAGAGAAGCTGTCGCACTACGCGAAACGCACCGTCGACATCGAGTACCGCTACAATTTCTCGGCCAACCAGGAGTGGGGTGAGCTCGAGGGGATCGCCAACCGCACCGACTTCGATCTCAACACGCACTCGAACCACTCCGGTGTGGACCTGTCCTACTTCGATCAGGCCACGGGGGAGCGTTACCGGCCGTTCGTGATCGAACCGGCAGCCGGGGTCGGCAGGCCGCTGATGGCCTTCCTGCTCGACGCCTACACCGAGGACGAGGTGCCCAACGCCAAGGGTGGTGTGGACAAGCGTTCTGTACTGAAGCTCGACCCGCGACTGGCGCCGTACAAGGTGGCGGTATTGCCGTTGTCGCGTAACGCGGAACTGACTCCGAAGGCTCGCGCCATCGCGGAATCGCTGCGTAAACACTGGAATGTGGATTTCGACGACTCCGGTTCCATCGGTAAGCGTTACCGTCGACAGGAAGAGATCGGCACGCCGTACTGCGTCACGATCGACTTCGATACGCTCGATGATCATGCTGTGACGGTCCGCGAGCGCGACAGCACGACGCAGGAACGTGTCGCAATCGACCAGCTCGAGACCTACCTGGCACCGCGCCTGATCGGTTGCTGAGCTCAGCACCGACGCTCGGCCGGCCCGGTCGCGTATTGTGAGGTTGCGAGGCCGCGCGGGTAGGAATCCGACCGGGGAGAGGGGGCCGGGATGGCGCGATGGATTGCTCGTGCGGTCCTGGGTGGGCTGCTGATCGGCTGTCTGCTGGTGATGGGCACCGCATTCCGGGTGTGGTACGTCGGTCGTTCTGATCACCGGGAGCAAACCGATGTGATCGTGGTGCTCGGGGCCGCACAGTACAACGGCAAACCGTCCGGGGTGTTGCGGGCGAGGTTGCAGCACGCCAAGCGGCTGTACGAACACGACGTCGCGGACACCATCCTCACGACGGGTGGTTCCCAGCCGGGGGACGTCTCCACCGAGGCGAAAGCCGGCGCCGGGTGGTTGCGTCAGCACGGGGTTCCTGACCGGAGTGTGCTTGCGGTTTCGGACGGCAGGAACACTCTGGGGTCGTTGCGGGCGGCCGCGTCGGTGGCGGACGATCGCGGGTGGCAGGATTCGGTGATCGTCAGTGACCCGTGGCACTCGTTGCGTGCCCGCACGATGTTGCGTGATCTCGGCATGGCTGCTTCGGTGTCGCCGACACACACCGGCCCGATCGTGCGAAGCCGGAGCACCGAGCTGCGTTATATCGTTCGCGAAACCGGTGCTCTGCTCTACTACCGGCTGACTCCCAGCCCCACGGACACCGTCGACGGTTTCGAGTTGCTCTCGTAGCCGGTACGAGCGGACTGCTGCCAGAGCCCAGGGCGGAACCCGGGACGCATCATGCCGGTATCATTTCCCTGTCACGTCGATGTGGGAGTGTCAGTGCGAAACTACTCGGAACAGGAACGTGCCCGCCGGTTCTCCGAGGCACCGAAATCGGCGGCGCTGCCCGGTTCCGCGGAGAACACGCGTGGGTCTTTCGCCCGGGATCGAGCTCGTGTGCTGCATTCCGCGGCGCTGCGCAGGCTCGCGGGTAAGACCCAGGTGGTCGGTCCGGGCGAGGGGGCGGAGATCAGCGGGGTACCGCGTACCCGACTCACCCACTCGTTGGAGGTCGCCCAGATCGGCCGTGGGATCGCCGTGGAGCTCGGGGCTGACGCCGATCTGGTGGACACCGCGGGGCTGGCCCATGACATCGGCCATCCACCGTTCGGGCACAACGGTGAGGACGCATTGAACACACTCGCCGTGGACTGCGGTGGTTTCGAGGGGAATGCCCAGACTCTGCGTATTCTCACCCGACTGGAACCGAAGATCCTGGCGAACGAAGAGCTCACCGCCGGGCTGAATCTGACGAGGGCCTGTCTGGATGCGACCGTCAAGTATCCGTGGTCGCGGGGTGCGCGTACCCGTGTGGACCACGGAAAGTTCGGTGTCTATGACGACGATCTCGACGTGTTCCGGTGGCTGCGACGCGACGCACCTCAGGGAGTGCGCTGCCTGGAAGCGCAGATCATGGACTGGGCGGATGATGTGGCGTACTCGGTGCATGATGTTGAGGACGGTGTGCTCGCGGGCCGGGTGGAACTGCGGTTACTGGCCGACAGTGGCGAACGTGCGGCGGTTGCCGAGCTCGCGGCGAAGCACTTTTCCACGAGTGCGGTGTCTACATTAGAGGATGTGGGGGCGGAGCTGCTGGAGATCCCGGTGATCGCCGCGCTTGCCGAACCCGATTACGAGCCCAGCGTCGGCGCGCAGGCCAATCTCAAGCGCCTGACCAGTGAGCTGGTGGGCAGGTTCACTTCGGCCGCGACGACGGCGACCAGGGAACGGTTCGGGCCGGAGTCGCTGGGGCGGTACGAGGCCGAGCTGGTGCTTCCGGAGCGGGTGGCGGCAGAGGTGGCGCTGCTCAAGGCGTTGGCGCTGCGGCACGTGATGAGCGACCCCCGGAGGTTGGCGATCCAGCAGAGCCAGCGGGAACTGCTCGCCGAACTCGCGGGGAAAGTATCGCACCGCGCCCCAGAGTCGCTGGACCCGCTGTTTCGTGGTTCCTGGAGCGCTGCCACTGACGATGCGGCCAGGCTGCGGGTTGTTGTCGACCAACTGGCGTCCCTGACGGATGCGCAGGCCCAGAGCTGGCACGCGTGGCACACCGGGTGGCACGGCTGAGCGGCTGCGCGGGATCACGGCAGTCGGTTGAGCGTGTCGGGGTGGTGCTGTCGGGGATCGTCACCGGCAACCTGTTCGCGATCACCGCCACCACCGCGTGGGTCGACACCTCGCCTGCGCTTGGTCGACCGTGCTGCTCGGTCATACCCCAGCACGTGACGAGTGTAGGGCCGACGGGGTACGCAGTCACCGATGACGCCTAAACTGGAGGCGTGGCAGGGCGCATTCGGGAGAGCGACATCGCGACGGTGCGTGAGCGGAACCGGCTCGACGACATCGTCGGTGAGTACGTGGCGCTGCGTCCTGCGGGAGGCGACGCGCTGAAGGGGCTGTGCCCCTTCCACGACGAGAAAACCCCGTCGTTCAATGTCCGCCCGGGACACGGCACGTTCCACTGTTTCGGTTGCGGCGAGGGTGGCGACGTCATCAAGTTCGTGATGCAGATCGAGTACCTCGGTTTCGTCGAGTCGGTCGAGCGGCTGGCGGATCGTGCGGGACTGCAGCTGACGTACGTCGGCGGCGACGGGGCCAAGGCGAAACGCGACCGTGGCACCCGGGCGCGGTTGATCGAGGCGAACAAGGCGGCGCAGGCGTTCTACGCCGAACAGTTGCGTAGTGATGCGGCGCGCCCGGCCCGGGAGTTCCTCAGCGAACGCGGGTTCGACGGGGAGGTTGCGGCGAAGTTCGGCTGTGGGTTCGCCCCCTCGGGCTGGGATACGTTGACCAAACATCTGCTGTCGCGCGGTTTCCAACTCGATGAGTTGTACCAGGCGCAACTTGCCAAGGAGGGACGTCGCGGTCCGATCGATCGGTTCCATCGCCGGTTGATGTGGCCCATCAAGGATCTCGGTGGGGACGTGGTGGGTTTCGGTGCCCGTCGCCTGTTCGATGACGATCCGATCGAGGCGAAGTACCTCAACACCGGTGAGAGCCCGTTGTACAAGAAGTCGCAGGTGCTGTTCGGTATCGACCATGCGAAACGCGAAATCGCCAGGAAACACCAGGTCGTGGTCGTCGAGGGATACACGGACGTGATGGCGATGCACCAGGCGGGTGTGACCACGGCCGTGGCCTCGTCGGGTACCGCCTTCGGCAACGATCACATGGCGGTACTGCGGCGGTTGCTGATGGACGACGACGCGTTCCGCGGTGAAGTGATCTTCACGTTCGACGGGGACGAAGCAGGGAGGAAGGCCGCGCTGAAGGCGTTCGAGGGTGAGCAGACGTTCGCCGGTCAGACCTACATCGCTGTGACGGGTGAGGGAATGGACCCGTGTGATCTGCGGCTGCACAAGGGCGACGCAGCGGTGCGTGACCTCGTTGCGCGGCGGACACCGTTGTTCGAGTTCGCGATTCGACGCATGCTTTCCGACCACGACCTCGACTCGGTGGACGGCCAGGTTGCCGCGCTGCGGCGTACCGTGCCGCTGGTGGCGCAGATCAAGGATCGCGCATCGCGGGACGGTTACGCTGCGAAGCTGGCGTGGTGGGCAGGCTGGCAGGACGTGGACATGGTGGTGCGCCGAGTCCGGGAGAGCTCCACGGGTGCGGCCCCCCGGACGGGCGCCAGGAAATCGGGCAGGCAGCCAACCGCCTCCACTGTCGGGGCGGATGATCAGGGACTGCAACATCCCGATCCGGAGGACGTTCGGTTTCGGGCGCAGCGCGAGACGCTCAAGGCGGCGCTACAGCAGCCCGCGGTGGCAGGTCCGGAGTACGATGCGTTACCGGCCGAGGCCTTCACCCATCCGACGTACAGGGCGGTGCACAGTGCGGTAGTCGCGGCCGGCGGCGCGAGCGCAGGCCTGACGGGGCCCGCGCTGCTCGATGCCGCGGCCGAGAACACGAAGGATTCCACAGCGCGTTCCCTGCTGTCCGAACTGGCGGTCGAGACCCTGCAAACCAAGGACGGTGACACCGTCCGATACGTTTCCAGTGTGCTGGCTGCTGTCCAGAAAGGTCTGGTGGGGCGACAGATCTCGGACATCAAGTCGAAACTGCAGCGAATGTCCCCGGTCGATGATGACGAGTATCGTACCCTGTTCGGCGATCTCGTCGCGTTGGAGCAGTACCACAAGGGACTCGTGGAGCAGTCACACGGGAGTGTGGGGTGAGGGTGTTCCGCAGGCTGCGCGAAGTGCTGGGTCTGGCACTTCCGGCCGGGCTGGCAGGCACGATTCCGTCCGATGAGGATGTCCTCGGCACTGCGGAGACGGATACCGCGGCGATGCTCGTCGTCACGCAATTCGGCTTGTGGGTTCCCGAGTCCGACGGATTGCGGTGTATCGGCTGGCATCTGATCAGTAAGGCCGTGTGGTCGGACGGGGTACTGACCGTGACCGAGTCGGACGAGGTGGAGGTGGTGGGTAGTGCGGTGGTCCTCGTCGACCGCGCTCCGGTCTCGTGGTCACTGCAACGTCCGGGCAAATTGCCGGAGTTGGTGCGAAAGCGCGTCGACGGGTCGATCCGTGCGCGACACCGTCAGGAACTCGACACGGGAGGGGCATGGTTCGTGCTGCGCAGGATTCCCGGCCGTGACGGCGTCGTGTTGCAGGCACGGCCGGATCCCGGAGCGGATCGGGCGGTCGTCGCCGCGATCGCGAGCGAAGCCGCGGCGGGAATGCGGCCGGCCGAGGAATAGGTCGGTGCGACCGTATTGCAGCCCGGGGGTCTGTCTGGCCCGGAGGAACGAGGTGGGACACGCACGACCGGGAAGCGGCATCGGACACGGGGTCGTCGTCTCCGACACGGGGTCGTCGTTTCCGACACGGTGTCGCAGTGGGCCGCGGCGTCGGGAAACATGGCTGTATCGTCGCACACACTGACGGACGAGCCGGCGTCTCGCCGGGTGTCCGTCCCGCCGAGTGTTCGTTTCGCACGGCGTTGGCAGGGTTGGTCGGGTGTTGCGTTGTCAGTTCTCCGTGGTGCCGTCCCCCAGTACCTCACCGATCTTCGCGCGTGCGACACCGGCAGCGCCCTGCACCGCCGGATGGTCGACCATCCGGCGATAGGTTTGCACAATCTGCTCGTAGCGTGTGTGTCCCGCCCGCGTGCCGAGCACGTAACCTGCTGCCATACCCAGTAGGAAGGTTTTCACCTGCAACATCCTCCTCGTTGGCCCCGTCCGGACACCATTGTTGCCTACCGTCTTCGGCAGTGCCAGGCAGGTTGCCGGGCCCCGTCGAACAACGGACAGCGGCATGCGTTAAAGTAATAATCCGCTGGTCGGGAGAGTTCGGCCGGCGGCAGATCGGTCCCGCGTAGCTCAAGGGCAGAGCACTCGGCTGTTAACCGAGCGGTTGCTGGTTCGAATCCAGCCGCGGGAGCATTTCGAGCTGATCAACGCCAGTGCTGGTCGTCTGGCTGTCACCAACCTGATCGTCGCGGGCGTGGACGGCTGCCCGCTGTCGGACTCCGTTTCAGGAGCGACGCCTCGGTTGTCCGTTTTCCTGTTCCACAAGTGGTCTTCGTCCGTCTCGGGGACACTTCGCCTGCGGTCACGCGTCGTCGAGGACTGAGGGGCTCCACCGTGTGGGGGAGGGGGATACTGGGTCGAGGTACCGTTGGACAGCTGACACCGGCAACACGGCGGGTCCGCGAGATTCTCGCCGGTAGGACGGGATGGCGGTCCGGAATGTCACGGTACGGGGTCAGCGTAGGGCAGCAGCGAGGCGTTCCCCTCGCGCGGCGATCACGTCGGGGTCGCCCTGCACACCTGGTTCCCAGGGAAGCACCAGTGGATCGTGGGTGCTGTCCGCGTAGCGTGGTATCACATGCAGATGAAAATGGAACACGGTCTGCCACGCCTCGGAACCGCAGCAGTTCAACAGGTTCACCCCGTCGGCGCCGAGTTCCTCGACCGCCGGTCGGGCGATCCGTTGGGCCGCCAGGGTGACGGCGCTGAGATCCCCGGCCGGGATGTCGAACAGATCCGTGCTGTGGCGTTTGGGTACGACCAGCAGATGGCCCGCGGTGGCCGGGTGGATGTCCATGAACGCGTAAGTCGCCTCGTCCTCTGCGACGGCTACACTGGGCAGCTCGCCCGCCAGGATGTCGCAGAACACACACTGAGCACTCATGTCACTGAGGCTAGTCATCCGGGCCGGGGCAGCGCCACAGGGTTGTAGTGTGCGGTGTCGGCACGGATCCGATGTGATCGAGCTACCGCTGCCTGCACCAGGCCCATGCACCAGCGGGCGGGTGTCACCGTTTGGCCTCGGTCCGATACGCTGGCCGTGCCGAAACGGGCCGGTAGCTCAGCAGGTTAGAGCAGAGGACTCATAATCCTTTGGTCGTCGGTTCAAGTCCGATCCGGCCCACCCGATCAACCTACCGGTGTGCCGCGGCAAGGGTCAGGAGTGGCGACAAGGTCCTGCCGGTTCCGCTTTCGAAGCGCGGGCAGGACCGTCCTCCGTGCGCAGTCCTGCTCACTGTTCGACGGTTCCGTGGTGCTTGGTCAGCTCGTGTCGGTGCAGGGACGTTCGCCGGTGTGGTACGCGCCGGCCGGCG
>Ga0079226_10000273_pt1 | contig 34427 bp, 32 predicted proteins | sample Poulit2014_FD_76345 | JGI IMG/M metagenome (GOLD analysis project Ga0079226, IMG submission 76345) | Agricultural soil microbial communities from Georgia to study Nitrogen management - Poultry litter 2014 | ecosystem: Environmental > Terrestrial > Soil > Agricultural land | place: USA: Georgia...
GCATATAAAAGACAATCCTTTTGAATTAAGGATTGTCTTTTATATGCGAGTTGTGCGTAACGATATTTCGTGGTTTGCTTACTTGCACTTTAACCATGTTATCTTTTTCATAATCATAATGTTGTTTATGCTTAGGTTTCGGTGCTTTAACAATATTAATGATACCGTATTTATCTTCGATTTCAACTTGGTAATAATTTGAGTTAGTCGTATCTTCACGTACGTCCATAATTTGACCTGTGATTTCATAGTGTCTTGAATCCAGTGGTTTGGTATTCATAATGAAAATCATAACAAGTATTGCTAAAAACGATACGATTAAGGCACTCACATAATACATATCTCGGGGAAGCGTATTTCTATCTCGATTTTGTTTCATTATATAATAGATGAAACTTTCGATGAGTAACACAGTATCGACAACGACTAAAAAGACGATAAGTGAGTGATGCACCCCGAATGGATTGTCAAAACGTTCATCATTGATTTGTTTGATGTTATAAATGTTTTTGCCTTCTTTTTCATAATACAGTTTATCAGATTGTTTAAATTTGAAGTTATTCGCTAAACCAATCACATGATAAGATTGATGGGTATTATTGTTACCAACAATGCGTACTTCACTTTGATTTTCGTGATGTTGATAACCTATTACAACCCCTGATTCATCATGGACATTATAATGTTCATATAACGCAGCGATGATGATATAAAGTCCAACAATGGTGATGACTGATGCCATAATCCATTTCGAAACTTGAACGAAGGGTAGCATCAAATCTTTTTGATTGTGGTCATATAAATGGTAAGGGTAATAACAGATGACTAAACCAATGGCTGATAAAACAAATGTAATGAATACCAGCAACCAACCATTGATATGTGTCATTAAATTGGTGATAAAATCCATAACAACACCCTTTCCTGTTCTTCTTAAATCTTACATGTTTTTAACCGAACCGTCTAGGTTGTTCGACCTATTAAATAGATACTTTCAAAATTAAAAGATATGAAATAACTCCCCTATCGCCTTACGCTAGGTTGGGTTATTAAACATTGATATAAAGCGATTTAGGTTTTCATTAGAATAGACATTTGTCACAAAATAGTGTTGACAGATGTACATTCTGATGATAATATATAAGATAATCATTAAGGAATGAGGGAGTGAAAAAATGATTACAAATCAATCCGTAGTTACGCAATTAAAAAATGATAAAGTATTACTTAGACATTATGCACAACACCGTATTAGCACGAAAGATTTAATGGAAGAAACAGGCTGTAAAAACAGACAAAATTTACATCGAATTATTCATATACATTTTCCAAAAACAGAACAAGACCGACAAAAAATGGCAGACGTTTATATGGACGAAGTTGAAACATTCATTAATCAAGGACTACCCTTCGATGTGTTTTGTGAAGATAATCCATTATTTGACCATACACAATCTGTTGCAAGTATGCGTAAGAAAATTGATAGATGGCATCAACAATCACGGATTATATTGATGAATCGTCCTGTGACATTGAAGCAATTCAAAAAAGTTTTAAATCATGTGCGTGTTAAACAAGCGCTTGTGGAAAATGCACAAGTTAAACCATCGAAATCATTATCCGTCATTGCTCGTGATTTACAAGTATCGTATAGTTTCGTTACGAAAATATCACGTACACTTGAAGGCTTTTTAACCTATTATCTAACCGAAGATTATGAGACATTGATGGATAGTGTGGAACGTTTATATCATGCGTATCAATTGATTTACTCTGACGACCCCAATGCGTATTCGCCTGAGTATTTATACGGTTTTGATAATAAGACGATGCACATGATTCGGTACACGATAAACCAATGTATATGATAGTTTTTAAGCCAATTTACCTAATTTTGACAATTGTTTTTAGGTTATGCTACATTATTGTTATGATAGGGTTTTTGAAAGGGTGTGACATATGAAGTATGACTATTCACTAACAGAAAAACAAGATGAGATTCGACAGTTAAATGGTATTTCTCAAGCAGTTTTTAAAAGTCGTATTCGAAAGAAGTGGTCAAAGCAACGTGCGGTATCACGACCGCTCGCAAAGCCAAAACGCATGGATAGACAATTGAAACAAACCTTAATGAGACATGGTATTACTATGCGAATGTACCACCAGCGTTTGCAAAACGATTGGTCATTCCAAGATGCTATGACTGTTGAACCAAAAAGAAATAGTACCATATTCTCAAAACTAACACATAATCAGATTCAGATTATGATTGAAAATGATTTAACATATGAAGATTACCAATCGAGACGTAACAATGACTGGACTCATGAAGAAGCTATTTTCACACCACGTAATGTGGTACGTTTCGATTTATATGAACACGAATTATATCCTTTAACGTTAGAAGATATTTACACGATTTTTGAACATCATTCCACGATTGATACATATCGTATGAATCGAGCATTAGGATATACACATGATGAAGCACTCATCAAACCCAAACGTAAAAACACATAGCAGAAAGGTTGTTTTTCTAATGAACGCAAAGGATAAAGGACTCATGGTCAAGAATGACATCACGTTAGCAGAATATGAACGGCGTATTGATAACCACTGGACGCATGCAGAAGCAGTGTTAGTGCCTAAAAACGCAAAATATCCTGATATTTTAACAAACGGATTATATCCAGTGACACGGGCTGATGTAATCCATATCTATCGTAACGCTAATACCATTGATACTTATCGAGCTAGGCGAGCAATGGGGTGGTCTAAACATCAAGCGATGATAACGCCTAAATTATAATGTCACTGTGCGTGGCATTATTTTTTTCAATTCAAGTATTGACATTAATTATAAATAATGATATATTATAATCAACAACGAAACGAAAGGAAGTTTTTAAAATGCTTTTAGGACTTATATATTTCTTAATCATGTTAGCAGTTGTAACATTACCTATTTACTTCGCAAGTTATTTAATTTTAACATTATATGTATCATTTACACGTAAAACAAAAGATAATAAATTTCATCAAACACTCGCAAGACACTTTGAATTTTATCAAAGATTTTTAGATAAAGTTGAAGCAGATGAAGGTATCAAATCCGTTAAAAAATCATTAAGTTTAATTATCACATTACTTATTTTATTCTATATTATGTCAGCAGGTAGCATTGTTAAATTCATTATCTTCATTGTCATTGCTTTCTTAATATGGAAATACATTATCAAATAAACGATTTAAAACAAGCGATATTTCATTATATGGCTTGTTTTTTTTTGCAATATGTTGTTGAGATTACTAATACAAAATGATATAATATAACTATCAACGATAAGGGCATTTCGTTGATAACTCACGCTTTCGGGGGTGTCATATGATTTATTTGATAATGGTAGGTATGTACGTCATTGCAACGATATATTACTGTGTGAAACTTATGCACAACGCCAAATCAAAGTTTAAACGACCATCAAAACGTTACATGTCATTATATTTAATTGTAGGTACATGTATCGTAGGTATGGGTCTGACAAACTTAATGATTTAAAATAAGGGGATTTCCCCTTATTTTTTATTGACAAATGTGAAAATCAGTGATAAGTTGAATACATACTTTATAAAGAAAGGACAGATGATTCATGTTATTTGATATGAAAACAAAAGATAAGCGTGTTGTTTCGATTAAAGAAGCGTTGAAATTAGGTTCTTCTGAATTTGACACGCCCATTGAAGCTCAAGATTTTATTGAGCGTAAAGGATTAAAAGCATCTTTCGTTGATGCAAATGGTGTCCCACACTATTACGATACGGAACTTGGTGTGACTGAAGAAGTTTAATTTTATTTCAAAGGCGGGCTTGTGAGTCCGTCTTTTTTTCTGTACGATTTGATATAAGGCGGTGATTGATATGATTACATTTCTAAACGTGGTTTCATCTATTATATTATTGGTCGGAGCAATTCTTTTCTTATGGAATGGTTATCAAGTAAGTAAAAAAATAGGGAACCATCAAATGATGCAATACGTTAATGACAAATCAGGCAGTACCTATGTTTTATTTATGGTGATGATTGTTTTATCACTGATTATCTCGGCATTTGCCCCTGATAATATCAATTTACTTCGTATGCTTGTTTATTTGTCACTTGGTATCAATTTATTCCATTTAGGCGTACGCATGAAAAAAGATTGACCACCTTGATAATAAGGTGGTTTTTTCAAGGTTACGAAATGACTTAATACATGTTATACTAATTTTAGTTGTATTTTAATATCAAATTAGGTTTAAATGAAAGGGGTGTTTATGATTAATAAACTTAGTGATGACAAAGCACAGCTCATTAATTTCATGAAAGAAATTAGGCATGCTTGTAAACAGCATACAGCATCAGATATTGTTGCGGGTCGTATTCCGATTGCCACTGTATATCATTTCATATACGAGATGGATTTGGAATCATTAAGTATCACATCGGTAACGCTGAAGAAACTCACACGCCGACTTGATGAATTAGACCAATCCGATTATACATATCGGCTACAGACACTCGTTGCTAATTTTGTTAAACATCATATCAATGTTGCCAAGAAACCAAAACTCATTGAGTGGGGATTGACATACGATGTAATTAATAAAATTAATGATTTCGATTTGAATAAGTCCTATCGTATGCAAACACTCATTAAATATGCAGACATTGTTCAAAATAAACATAAGGAAGTGGAATTATGAACACAATCAAAGATGTAAATCGTATGAAATTTATGAAACAGTATCAATCGATTGACGTACCATCATTTATTGAAGGTAAAACGTTATATGTTGAACAGGTTAAGCCCAATTCAAAAGTTAGGGGTTGGGATTGTATCAAAATTGATGTTCGCATTATGGCTGATGAAAAGGAAATTCAAACATCACAAGGTGAACATTATAAAGGATTAAATACAGATAAGGTGTTCACATTGCGTATTGATAAACGTGAAGATGAAGATGAATACGATTTTTATAATCGCAAACAGCATTACCAAGATTTACAAAATCGCATTGTGACCATTGAAGATGACTACATTACAGACGCGTATATCTACAATTTAAACCACTTAACCATAGGTATCACTAAGTTAGATTACAGCTCTGATGTGGTTGAGTCGGAAGATGAAAAAATCAGTAACCAGTCACGACAAATCAATCATTTAAATTTGTTTATTACTTTTGACGTAGAACGTTTTTTAGAAGAGAACAACATTATGATTCTATGTTGTCATGCTTATCAAGGTCAGAAAGTGGCACGTTTGAATGCAATGGTGGTTGATTATGAGTCTAAAAAAGTCAAAGGGTATTTCTTCATTGATGTGTATGTGAAAAATTTCGATGAATTACCATCAAAAGTGCTACAACTACGTGGGGATTTCTCAAAACTCGTTGAAGATTACCAGTATCGCTATACGGTATCAGCGAAAAACGACACGTATTGGAAAATGATTTTTGAATCCATTACGTTCAAACCAAATACGATACTACCTGAAGAATCATATACGCTCACAATTACAGATAAATAAGAAAGGGGGTTTGATAACGTGGACTGGAATCCAAAAACATGGTTCAATCGTGACAAGTCAAAAGACAAGTCGAAAGATAAGTCAAAAAAGAAAAATAAGAAAGTCACTGATGCAGACCGATTTATTATTATCGGGGGTTTGATGGGGGATAAAGATAAACGTACCCGAAGTAACATGGGAAATTTACTTATCACACTCGGTTTAATCGCATTGTTTTTATTTTCTATCATATTCTTAATCGGTCGTTTCTATGACTATAGCGAATATAAAAAATACAATACCACGCCAATCGGTACGGAACTCGAATTCTCGAAAACGAAAGCAAAAGTGCATATTGGCTCGGTGTGGACGGATAAAAACAGAGATGTCACGATGATTCAGCTTAAATATGATAAGGGTGCAAGAAACCAATTATCAACGAAAGGTAAAAACTACCGACTTTATCTTGTATCTGAAGAAGAAGGTAAACCTGATGTTGAAATGCAATACGGTATCTTAGGTACACAAGGTGACGGATTCTTATTCATCAAAGGTGACTTAGGTGAACGTGCTTATCAAGTGTTTATTGCTAACCAAGTTGAACTTGCAGACAACGATGATGTTGACGATGGGGAAGGCAATGACTTAACCGTTGATTCAAATCCTGATGAAATTACAGACAGTCAAATGGAAAAAGCATTATCTGAATCTGAAGGTGCCGATGAAGATGGTCAATGGAGCTTTGGTAAAGATAGTGAAGAACAATCTGAAGCGGATAACATTGATTTCCGTGTCAACGCATATTCTGAGAAAACGAAAGTTTATAATGGTTCATTCTTAACAGATGATGGCGAGATTGATTACGGTAAAATCATTAATCAATCCAACGTTAAAGAAAAGCTCAAAGATATTAATGACCAAATTGATGAACGTGAAAAACGTGACAAAAACCTTCATTCACGTTTAGAAGAATTTGAATCACGTGCTAAAGACAACAAAGAAGATGATGAAGCGAAAGGTCAAATCAAAGAAACAAAAGAAGATATTCAAGAAAACAAAGAACGTTTAGATGTTCTGAAGAAAATGAAAGACCGTTATGAACACGCCAACTTCAACAAAGATGACTTTGGTGAAATGCAAGAACATTACAAATTTGATGTTGAAAAACTGAAAAACTAAAGGATTGTGATTAGGTTTATGATACATAGACCTAATCCATCTTCCTATATAATAGAAGAAACCCGAAAATTTTATAAGAAAGGATTGTAGCAAATGACTGATAAATCAACAAATAGTCAAGAAATTGATAAAGTCTTTGATGAAATCAATCGTGAACTCGGCGGAGCGTTAGGTTATTTAAAGTCTAAAGATAACGTAGTCGGTCGTGATAATGAAATTCTTGACTTACAAGGTGTCTTAGCTCGTAGGGTTACACCTGTCGCTGCACTTATTGCCGATGCGGGTGTTGGTAAAACAGCACTGGTTGAATTTCTTAAACACTTACTTGAACAGAAATCAGGTAAGCGTGTTTATATGTTACAACTTAAAGTCGGTATCATGGCAAGTGACGGACAAGATATTCTACTGGAACGTATGAATACGCTACTCGATAAGCTGAAACGATTCCAAGATACCGTGAAAAAACACGAGCCTGAATCTGATGTTGTTTTATTCATTGATGAAGTCCACATGGTTGTTTCTATCTTTGGTAAAGGTAGTAAAATTGGTGGGGACTTACTGAAAGAAACATTGGCACGTGCTGAAGATTTCATCAGTGTCGTAACTGCAACAACGCCTGATGAATACCAAGCCTATATTGCAGGGGATAAAGCCTTGCGTAGACGTTTTAAACCTGTGCGAATTCCTGAGTTATCACCATCACAAACACTTGGTGTACTCAAAAACTGGTTGAAACAAAATTCAAAACCTGATGAAGATTTGTATCAAGAAGTACCTGAATATATCTTAATGCGTATCATTAACGCCAATCGCACGTATCGTGCTGATGAAGCGGAACCTGCTAAGTCCATTGACGTGTTAGCATCTCTAATCGCAAGACGTGATGTGCGGGGTGAAAAGATTGATGATAAATTACTTGGTGATGTGTTCAACACAGAATATAACATCAACTTAAACTTCGATGTTGACCCGTTTAAAGCAATGGATAGCATTTCAAAACGTGTATTAGGACAACCTTTAGCACTTTATACCATTGAAAATGATATTTTGAGATTGGCGTTCCGTGCGGATGATAAATTGAAACGTCCACGTGCATCATACATGTTTGCGGGTACGACAGGTACAGGTAAAACGGAACTTGCAAAATCCATTGCTGAAGCCATCTTCGGTGATGACCATCTACTGATGAACTTCAGTATGACTAAATACGCATCAGAAGGTAGTAACGAATTGTTCTTACGTGAAGTTGGTAAAGCAGTGAGTAACAATTTATCAGCAGTATTATTACTCGATGAGATTGAAAAAGCACATACTGATATACGAAATTCGTTATTACCAATGCTTGACGAAGGTATGTTGACATACACCGATTATGGTGTCGATGGTTCCGAACTTATTTATGATGTATCACTCAAAAATACGATTATCATCTTAACGTCTAATGCAGGTTCAAATGCAATGGCTAACATCAACCGTTTTAATGATAATGATTTCATTGGTGAAGAAATGAATAATGAACTTGTTGAAGCAAGTCGTAATATTTCTGAACAAATGGAATCAGCGTTAGGTTCTACATTACGACCTGAATTCTTACAACGTTTTGACTCTATTGTGCCATTTGTCGCATTACACCATAATACATTGTTGCGTATTGCTCGTAAGAAAGTCATTAGCTTACTCAAGATGATATACGTTGAAAAAGGCATTTATGTCAATTTGCCTAAAGGTCGTAATTACGAAGAATACGGGTATTCATTTGATGATGGGTACGGTTATTATGATAATGATGGCGAGGAACGATTTTTTGATAGTATATCCATGTATATTGTAGTTGAACGTATGGCATCAACATCAGAAGCAAACAAGAACGGGGCGAGAATGATAGATAAAATCATCAAGAGTGATATATACCCTACCATTATTCGTGCCACATTTAAACATAAAAATGAAGATGTATTTTACTTAGATACCAACGGTTACGGACTTTTTGAAACAAAAGGTCACGCATCAAGTAAAGCAGAAATTGAAGTGTTACCAAGATACCTAACACAGTAGGTGACTGAATATAACAAGTTTTTTTCATTGTTGTTAAAGGGTTATGATTTTAAATCAAACATGATATAATGTGATTATCGTTATAGGTTGTTAATTGCAAAATCATAACTTTTTCTCGTGAATATCAGTCATGTGACGCAATTTCTATTATTAAACACACGGTATAACAACCATAAGTGAAAATACGAACATTGAAAGGACGGGATAATATGGTGTATCACGTATTACCACGACATCATACATGTTATATTTAATGCGATTGTGTGATGTAATTAAAAATAATCATAGTTCCAACTTAGCACATGTGAAAAACTATGAAGAAAGGAACCAGTGGAATGACAAATGACTCAATAACTAAATTTATCTACAAGATGCTCATTTCTTGTCTTGCAGTTGTCGTAGCATTGTCTATTGCACTCCCTTCCTTATCACAAATCTCACAATCGAATGACAGTCATTTTGCTAAGATTTCAAACACAGCTTACGCAGATGATGACGATGATGATGACAGTGATGAAGGAAAGGGTAAAGACGACAGCGAAGAAAGTAAAGAAAATAAAGATGCAGCAAATGAAGGTCGTTTCGGTGGGAACCCTAAAAACAAAATGGAACATTATGATGGGGATTCCCGAAAAGGTATGTGGGTACTTTACGCACAAATCATCATGGTTGACTCTTTAAAAACACTGAAAGACCAAGACGAAAAGAAAAATGACAATGGTATGTTCTTCAGTGATTCTAAAAAAGAAGCAAAAAACATCATTGGTGATGGTGGTGTTGAATTCCCAATTGCTTACAACGAAATGTCTAAATATTCCCACGTTATCGGTCAATCTGAAACTGAAGGTGGGGACTCAGGGCAAGCCTTAGCTTCATTCTTCTCAACAATGAATGAGTATAATTACATTGATACTTACTCAGGACAGCGTTTAGCAGCGAGCGGTTCGCAAGGACTTAACAATTTAGGACGTAGCTTAGGTGGTTTAGTTGCGATATTCGGTTTAACATTCTATGCAGCGACAAGTAAAATCTTTGGTTGGATAGTTGATGCTTTCGCAGCCATCAATCCGTATCGTTTATTCGGATTTGGTAACAAAGCAGAAGCCGATAAAGATAATCCATTCTCAGTTGCAGTCTACGATTTCTTCGATAAAATCGGTATTGATGGTACATTAATGAATAACTTAATCCAAATGGGGTTAGTTATCATATCACTCATCTTCGGATTCAAGATTATGGCAAGTTTCGCACGAGCCGATATGAAAGGTGCAGGCGGACAAGTCGTTAAATTCTTTATTCGAATATTTATCATGTTCGCAATGTTCCCAATCATGGCACTTGTTGCGAATGATGTGATGCAAACCACTGATAAATTAATGACCGATACAAAAACAAATAGTGCCGTACCAACCAAATATCTTTTAGATAATGGGGATTGGTCAACATCTCAAAACTTTGCACCAGCGGGACTTAATAGTACAGATAAACCACCTGACGCATCGGCAGCGGACAATCATGTTGATGATAAATATAAACCACACTTAGAAGCTAGTCGCGAGCGTATTGAAAACATTAATGATGTTTCACGTAAAGCAATGTTTACTGAAGGCGATAGCGAATCAGATAAAGATAAATACGCATCTCGTCTTGTGCATAAGTGGATGTCAGGTGACATGATTGATGTAAACTCATATGTCAGCTCAATGCGTAGAAGTAGTAGTCAAACAGGTGATACACTCACAAAAAGTGGTACATTTGTAGGTGTTGATAACTTTGAAAACATGTATGCGAAAAACAAAAAATCAGAACGTGAAAAAGAAGGCGGTAAGCCGAACAAAACAGCGTTGAAATCATACATGTGGTCAGCTAACCCTAACGTAGATGACAAAACGAAATTACCAAGTCATGAACATTTTAACCCTTCAAACTTATTAGGGGTGCATGCTCATGAAGGTGACGGTATTCGTAACAGTTTCTCAACACAATCTGTTGTGTTAATGCTTCAATCAGGTGTGGATAACACAGGAACAACATTCTATGCTTCCAACATTCCACCATCTGGACTACAAGGCATGATGAAAAACGTATCTACCGTTAAAACAAAATGGCTAGAAGTAACATTACCGGGTGAATCAAGCGTAGGTGTATTTGGTTCATGGTTGAAAATGGTAGTCGAATCGCTAAGTTACGCTATCGTAACATTGGCAGTTATTTTGGCTATTGTAACAGGTAACTTATTCTTAGCAATGATTAAATTCATCATTCACACAATTCGTGGTATTGTACGTGGTAGTATGAACTCTGCATTTGCAACATTCATGCTATTCTTAGGTATCATTGGTACCTTAGTTATTGGTACAGCATTACCATCGATATTACTCAGCGTGATTAATAAACTTTCTGATGCTATTGGTAATGAATTACAAAGCTCAATGGCAACAATGTTCTATGACTTAATTGTCGCAATGATTACATTGTTCATTGTTGTGTATGTCAGCTTTATGGGTAAAGTAGCAGGTGGCGATTCACCAGTCAGAATGCTCGTACAATTACCAATTAAAATGGCATTGAGTTTCGAATCACGTGTTGCTGAACTTGACCGTGCAGGTGACTTAAACATCGGACGTACGTTCGAAGGTATGGGTCGCTCAACAGCAGGTGTCGCAAATGAAGAATTTGGCAAAACAGGTCAAGGTATTAGTCGTGACTTTGGTATTGCTAAAGGTACAACAGGCGGTTCTGCAAAAGGCTTGATGTCAGGTGCAGCGAAAGGTGCAGCGTTAGGCTTAGCTACAGGCGGTACAGGTGCAGTCGCAGCTGGTCTTGCAAAAGGTGCAGGTCGTGGACTCGCATCAGGTGCTAGAGAAGGTATGCAACGTGGTAAGTCAGCAAATGGTCAAGGTGTTAATCTAAGCGGTATTTCAAGAAGTTCTGCAAGTAACGTTAAGCAAGCTCATGATGCTGATACAGCTAAAAAAGCACAACGTCAAAAAGCAAAACAAAATGAACAAGCTGTTTACGATAACAAAGGCGGAAGCAATGGCAGTATGTATAATAATGATGCTCAAAGTGGCAACAGTCGTCAAAGTATGGCTCGTAAAGATTACTACTCAAATCCTAAACAGGCAGCCGATTCTGCATCAGAGTTGAATTCAAAAGACTTGAAGAAAGCAGATACAGCAAACCGTGAAAACGGATTGAAAGGTAGTCAATCATTAGTTGTACCACCATCTGCAATTGGCGGAAGTAAAAAAGATTCATTACGTGGTGCAGATTCAATGAAATCAATTGAAGAAATGGATAGTACAAATACAAATCCAGCACTCTACGCTCAAGAAGCATCTCAAACAGCGAGAGAAGCATTACGTGAAGATGGTACGCCAATGTTTAGTGAAGATGAACACAACCGTCTAAGCAAAGCTCAAAGCGAAGATGAATTCGTAAACGAACTCAAAAACACTGAACATGGTACTGAGTATGCAATGGATACTGAAAGTGCGAAAGAAGCACTACAAGATTCAGAATTTGTTGACGAAGAAGGTAACATCAAGCAGGACTATGTTAAAGAATTTGAAGAATCTTACGATGATAAACAAGCAAACGGTAATCTTACAAAAGATGACTATGCCCAAAAAGCAAAACTTGATACAGCATTTGCAATGGGTGCGAAAGAACACTTCAGAGATGCTCGTAGCAAGTACCATAACCAAGATAACAACAGTAATGACAACAATAGCGGTGGTCAAACATCAAACGGAGCTGTTAAAGCGGATGGAACAGTACCTGTTGATGATAATTATGGTAGACGTACAGAAGTTGTGAACGATACGCAATCAGGTCAAAGCAGTGCAAGACCTAGACAGTCAACTGTTAGCTCATCAGGTGCAATGAATCCAAGTGCGAAATCTACAATGGGTGCAACATCTGATAAATTCAACCGTTCAACAAGCGGTGCAGTAAGTAAAGCAAGCAGTTCAGTGAAGAAACCATCAGCAAGAATGGCTCAAAGCTCACAACCATTGAATAGCCAACCATCAGGTTCTAAGACAACGAATACAAGAAAACGTCAAGTGTCACAGTCAGGTATGAACACTTCGTCTAAGTCAGCAATGAGTCAAAACAGACAAGCACAACAACAACAATCACAAACACGTAATCAACAACGTGAACAACAACAACGTCAAAGAGAACAACAACGTCAACAACAACAGAAACAACGTGAACAAGCGAGAACAGAACAACAAAGACAAGCAAATCGACAAGCTGAGCAACAAGCACGTTCACAACAAATCTCAAACCGAAACAATGTGAAGAACCAAGACTCCATCAGAAACGACATTGACGAATGATGACTGACACTATAAAATAGGGGTTGATGAAACCCCTATTTTTTTCATATTAATTTAAACAGAAAGGATTTGTATTATCATGGGAATTTTCAAACGAATGGGTCGTAGAGTAGCGAGTGACTTTAAACGTGCAGCGAAAGTAGAAGATAACAGTTTAGCAGACTATGTGAGACGTGGGTATCAACGAGCAAGAAATAAAGATGATTCCAACACATCTCGAGAAAATTCAGACACTAAATCGAAAAGTCAGGCACAATAAAAATTTGTAATCAAAAAGTAATAATGTAATAAAACATTGGAACGTATTGAGTTTAGTGCATGTATCATAAGAATAGTGTATAAAGTCGTTTTCTAAACGGTGTTTTTATGTTAATATATATCTATAATGTATTTAAGCATATTGTATGTATTAATCATTCACATCACATGGTATGACGTACATGCAAAACTTCAAAAAATAGAAAAGGAGGAACCACCTAATGTTTGATACAATAAATGAAGTCATTCGTGACTTTACAAGTGGTATGAGTTCCACAGGTAAGATTTTACTAGGTGCTGGGGCAATCATATTCATTATTGTAACTGGTTTTATTGCAATGAAAGCATTTAGTAAAGGTGACGTAGGTAAAGGTTTCCTATTCGTAGGTTTATCTTTAGCAGTTCTTATTGTTTCACTCGTTGTGTTTGGTGCTATTAAAGGTATCGGTAAGGGTACAGGTAAGGATATGAACAATAAATACAGTCTAATGCCTATCATACCTTTTATTAGTTTAGCCTTTGCTAGATTCCAAATGAAACGTCAACAACGCAAAGAAATAAAACAACTCCAATTACAATCTGAATAATTGATATTTTTAATGAATAAGAAGGTGTTTTAAACATCTTCTTATTTTTTATGAAAAAAATGATACACGGAGTGACATTTGGGGTATTTTTGTGTATAATGTGGTGTATGGATAATCATGACGAAATTGCACAATTCAACAGAGATGAGCTAGTTCAGCATGCTAGGTATGTATTGAACAGTGACATAAAAGGTGTGACCTTAGCAAAAGAAATGGAGATGAATTTGAAACAATTTTACGGTTACAAAAAAGGAAGTCGCAAAATTGAAAACGCCTATTATGACACGCTGATTAAGTTTGAATGTGCGTATCAAAAAATTAGAAATCAACAAATCCAAACACAGAAAGGAAGTAAAAAATGAATTTTAATGAACTAGACTTAGAGCAAATTGAAACAGGTGAAAGCGAATATAAGTATGTTGTTCCAGTATTCACATTCAGTGATGACTATATCAATAGTGAAAAGAAACCTGATAAAGCATGGGGCAAATATGCAAAAGAGTTTAAAACAGATGGTAAGAATCTAACTATTGCTGATGATGTGGATATTGACCGTGATGATGAAAATGAACCATTTAAGGATAAACAAAAAGTTACGGTTACAAATTTGGAATCTATTGCATCGTTTACAGAAAAGCAAATTGATTCATTAGTTTTTGGTTTACGTGAGAAACGTAATGATGATTCAGTCGTACATGTTTTCGATGAATCGGTTAAGAAAAATATCACAACGGAAGATATTGATGCAGGTTTAACAAGAGAAAACATTGAAGATGCGTATAATGAAGTGGTACAAATCATTAAAAAGCAAGTAGAAGAAAAGAAACGTAAAGCCGAAGAACGTGAGCGTGAAGAAGAACAAAAAGCACGTGAAGCTGAGATGAAACGACAAGAAGAAGAACGTCAAGCTCAAGCTCAGGCAGAAATGGAAAATGATGAAGTACCCCAATTACAGAATTCGGAAATGGTGGATTACGAAGGGGACACAGCAGATGATGACGTACCTGTTGAAGAAAACCAGCCCCAAAGTCAGATATTTGATGAAATTCAGTATTTAAGAGATGAATTATTCGTAGCAATTGATAATGCGATTCCTTACGTGGACTTTTCAAACATCGTGACAGAGAATGAACTATTAAATTTAGATGAAATGTCAGACGATGTGTTTGCCGAAATTAAACATGTAACAGCACAAATGATTGCAACGAATCGTGAGAACCGTTTAGCAATTCTTGATTCTAAACGTAATGAATATGTGCAAATCCTATACAATGAATTGAAAAACAAAGTATTAGAACGTTATACCGATACAAATAACTTATTGAATTATACGTCTGAATATAGTGATTTCTTTAATGAATATCAAGAAATCACGGATAAATACAAAAAAAGTCGTGAACAAATCGAAAATGAACATCAAGATATTTTCGCAAAACATGAACAAGCGTATAACAGTGAACGTGAACGTATTGGTGAAGAAGCTCGTAACAAAGCGATTGCTGAATTTGACAGAGAAAATCGTGGACGTACGGAACGTATGGTGACAGCTGAAAAAGATAAACGTTATGAAGAAGTTAATGATGAGTACGAAAACCAAATTGAATCGTTACGTAATGATGTGAACTTAGAATACGATAGACGTTATTACAGTATTGTTGATGATATTGTCAATGCTTATCAATCACAAATTGATGATAAATCACAACTCATTAATGAAACGATTCGTGATGTGAGTGAACAAACAAATAATTATACACAACAACGTATTGCGGAATATGAAAAACGTATTCAAGAAATTTCTGAACAACGCTTCATGAACCAAAAAGACTTGGATAATAGTAAACAAGTTGAAATTGATAAATTGAACCTTGAACGTGAAAATCAAGATAAATCCATTGCTCAACTTGAAGCAAGTCTTGACAATCTTAAAAAAGATATGTCAGTTAAAGACAGTGACCATGATGAAGCGATTCGCAGTCTGAAAACAGAAATTTCTGAAGCACGTGCTGAACGTGACCGTGCATCTCGTCAATTAGAAATCGCACAAATTGAAAACAAAGAACTATCCGAACGTAACCAACAATTATATAAAGACCAACTTGATTCTAAAAACGATGCTTTAGATGTAAGTCAGAAATCTAAAGGCTTGAAACCTGTACATGTGGAACATAAAGATAACCAAGATTCGGGTAAAATGACAAATAAAGTCAAAGGTGCCATTGCATCAGTCGTAACTGTTGGATTACTTGCAACAGGTGCAAGCGTGTATGATACACATGAAACAAACTCAACAAATGAAAGAATTCAAGAAATGAAAAGCGCAGATTCTGCCACAAACACAAATTCAACCGAACAACTTGAAAAAGAAGGTAAAGACACAGATAAAGCCAAAGATATGAGCGACTTCAAAAAAGGTGATAAAGCCGAAATCAACATCAAAGAAAATGGCAAAGATAAAAAAGTGAAAGCAGAAGTTGTCGAAATCGATGGTGATAATGTTTATGTTGAATACAAAGATGACTTATACCAATTGGAAGATAAATAATGTATAACACTAATGTCAAAAGGGGGTGTTTGGTGAATGGCAGATGAACAACATCAAAATGATGATGAAATGATAATTGTTCGTGAAGATTACGGATTTAAAGCAAACATTCGAACGAGTATTAAAGATATTATCAGACGTATTGAATTTCTTGAAAGATTAAATATCATGTGGGCGGTGACGGTTGCAAGACTATTACTTTTCGTGTTTTCATTCGCAGGTGTGGTGATGCTTGACTTTTGGTACATTACCAATGATGGTACTCGTGCTAAATTCGTTGCATTTCCAATCATCTTGCTATCCATTGCAGTGTTAGGGATTATCACCCGACTTTCACTCATTGACCCGTCCAACGGAAGTTTGCTCAAATCGTCTATGCAACTGTTGATGCAACAATTCAAGCGATTTATGGTTGCAAATGGCTTTTCTAAAAAACCAAGACGTACGGGTATTCACAAAATTGAACAGGCGAAATCAACCACAAGTTCAGTCAGCTCGATTGGTGGTGGTGATGAAGGGTCAGATGTCCTATTTGCGAACGGGGATTACGGTAAGATTTATATCATTGATGGTATGACATCGGCAACCGCTTATCCTTCAGAGATTAAAGCTCAAGAAGATGTGGCAATGGCATATCATAATGGTCGAATGATTTCGACAACTGAAATCCACTTAACATCTTCGCAAAAACAAAATACTGACCAGCAAATTGAACATTTGGAATCGTTATATCGTAGTACAACAGATAAAGCAACCAAATCTATGATTGCTCGTCAACACTTGTATTTGAAGAAACACGTTAATGGTGAGAAACCAACGATTATACAATATTTAATCTTGAGAGATGCAAGTCGTGAAAACCTAGAAGAATCTATTGAACGACTCATCAACTTCGTCTTTAACAAAAACTACTATTATAGTATTGCTGAACTTAATGTTGATGATGCAAAACGTGTGTTACGTGACTTGTATGCGTTGAGATAGAAAGAAAAGCATTTGTCACTATGGCAAATGCTTCATTTTCACTATGTATGAAAGGAGTCCAAACATGCTGGAATCACTGAAACCAAAGAAATTGAAATCATCAGATGATGACAATCAAGTAGAAAAACAAAACAAAAAGAAATCTCAAAGCACTAATGAGAAAAAAGAAGCAAAACGTAAACGTAAGCAAGAAGCAGAACGTCAAAAACGACAAAAGAAACAACAAAAACGTAAAGAAAAAAACAAAAAAGTTCGAGGTAGAGATGACTATTTAGCTCCGATTGCGGGGTATGATTTCTTACCATCGTTCATTAAAGCGGGAAAACAATACGGCACTGTCCTTAAAATTGATAACAAATTTGGTATGAACCGTGAGATGAGTTTTGGTTGGTTTATTCACTTAATTCCGAAGATTACGGTTGATAATGTCAAAGCCTATATGCTTGAAGTGGATAAAACAGTAGATAAAACCACACAACAAGAAATCATGACTAAAAAAATCAGTAAAGTCATTCGTGCCAACAGTGAAGATAACTCAGCTGAAGTTGAAAGCAGTGGGGATAAACGTATTAAAAGTATGACTGTTGATGACTTTGAACGTGCATCTCAAGGTGATGCAGGCGTTGAACGTATCATTGACGCACATATTCACATCTTACTTGTGAGCGACAATCCTGATGATATTTCGACGCAGTTGCGTAAGTTGAATACACGTTATGGTGATGAAATGACAGGGGTGCAATCGGTATCGACCGCAGGTGACCAAGAAGAACTATTTAATAAAATGATGGAAGCCCCACGTGGCACAGTGTACGATTACACTTGGATGTCAGGTGACTTTTCAGGGAATGACCATGCTGTGCGTAAAGGACTTGATGATAGACGGGGTATTCCTGTCGGGGATATTATCGAATCTTACTCATCAGGTACATCGGCACTGATGGCACTTGATGAATCGTTTAAAAGACGGATTTTAATTGGGGCTTATGAAGAATCTATTATCGCACCTGATTATCCTGAAGAATCCACCGCACCATCTATGTGGGGGCAATTGGTTGCAAATAATGCCATGATGAATGGTAAGCGTACGTTTCATATTGTTATGAATGACTTTGAGTATTATGGTGAACCCGATGTTGAGAATAATCCGTCCGATTATGATGCTGAACCGATTGTAAACACACAAATCAATTATATGGATATGTCTAAAGGGGGTATTAATCCACTTGAGATGTTCGGTAATTTATCAGACGTGGTTAATATTTATAACTCAAACTTGACGAAACTCACACACATGTTTAACTTGATGTCGAACCGTAAACTCGAAACGTATCAATCGGCACCAATGGTTGACTTAAACAAAGCGTTGAACCGATTCTACATTAGTCGTAAATTGTGGGACGAAAACGCACATAAGAATCCGAAAATCACACGTGTTTTAAACATTAAAGAACACGATACATTCCCGAGAATGGGGGATTTTATCAATACCATTGCGTCCATGTTATTACAATCAGAACATAAACAAGATGAAGAAGAAAGACGTAACGCCAAGCTATTGAGTGATATTTTAGATAACGCTTTATCTTCTTATCGTGGGATTTTCAACGAACCGACAACATTGCCCGACCCAGCGAACATTACGAAATTGCAAAACTATTTTGATTTAAGTGACTTAAAAACGAATCCAAACATTATGGAAGCTCAATTCTTAAATGTGTTCGACTATGTAGCAACCGCTTGTCGAGAAGGGGATATTCTCATGATTCATGGTATCGATAAGCTAAGTGTTGAAACACTAGAGCTTATCGAAAACCGATTAAATATTCTTAACCGTGATAAAGTGAGAATTGCTTATATCTTTGACACAATTGGTTCAGGTGAATCGAAAAAACAAAAAAATGTTGCACGTGCCAATATCTTCAATACAGAAGGTGTTCTATATCAAAACTTCGATATGCAATTCGATTATACGATTTTAGGTTCTATGACTAAACAAGACTTAAAACAATATGAAGATAAAGTTAAACAGAAACTCACACGGAACTTAAAAGAAACACTAACCGCTTCAGATGCGATTCGTCAGTATCAAATCAGACGTAAGAGCGACTTAACAACAGTTATTGTAATTGCCAATTTCTTAATCTAAAATAAAAAAATAAAACTTTTTGTTGACAAATATAATTTTATGTGATAGCTTAAAGATAGAAACATAAAGGAAGGAGGTTGTCAACATGATGGGTGAAATTTTAAATCGATTTTCCGATTTATTTAAAATCCTGTTTAATGGTGGCGACACATCAATTGTAACTACAGCCATTGTTATCACAGTGATTGTAATGATTATCTTCGGGATATTCATTAAAAAAGCTGACAAAGTTGCACAAAAGCAGGGTCAAAATGATTCACATGTTCGACAACCTGCTCAACCGAAACAAAAAGAACGTGAAACAAGCGTCAATGTTGATGGTGTTGTGGCTAAGACATTAATGACAAACAATGTATTAGATAGTCGTTACGCAAGAATGAAAACAAAAGGTGGCGATTCAGCAGAAGTGGTTGTTGATGTTGCAAGACACATCATCGAAAACGCATCACAAATTCATAGAGAGATTGTAAATGAAACGAATACAACATACCATTCAGGGACACTCGAAGCGGTCAAAACAGGTGACCGTGTTCGTATTGGTAATGGCGTTATGAAGTTTGATGTTGCAATGTCTGAATTACCATCATTATCCAATGCTCGTAAGTTGGTTCACATGATGATAGATAAAGGAATTCTTGATTCAAGAGCAATAACTATGTAATAGAAAGGTGTTTTTAAGAAATGATTCAAAAATTTAAAGGGTTATCGACCGCCACACATATTTGGCTTGCAGCGATATTCGTCACATTGACAATGACATTACCACAAGGTATCATGACTGCTGTTATGACAGGTCGTATATCAGGTATTGGTGTCGGATTGGTTTATTGGTTCCTTACAGCAATACTTGCGTTTGTGATTACATTAATTGTACTTGTACTCGCAAAAGGAATTGGCAAACTGTTTAAGAAACCCCAATCGAAAACAAAATCAAAAGGGAAATCCAAAAAATAATTTATGATACAAGTGAGATGTCGAAAACATCTCACTTTTTTTAATATAGACGTGCAAATACAATCTATTTCCGATAGAATAAAGGTATATTAAAAATATAAAACAGAAAGTGGTGTTAGCGATGTCGAAAGCAAAAGTCATACTCATCATATTAGGTAGTGTTGTGGTACTCGGACTTGCTTACTGGGGCTATAAACATTATCAATCACTTCAATATGATAGTATTGATGCAGGTCATATTGACCAACGTATTGATACGTGGAAATCCAATGCTAAAGAAGGCGACAGGTTGGATATTGTAATATATGATGATGAACAAGATAAGAGTAATGATGTCCGTAAAGATGTAATGAAAAAGATAAAAGAAAACCGTTCAGATTACAAAAATTCTGAAGAAGGTTTGAATTATGATGCGGTATCAATTGATATGCAAGAAACACATCGAGATATTGTCAACTATGATTTAGGTAAAGCAGTGAAAGATGGTAAACCTGTAACACCATCAATTGTAGTCTTTTATAAAAAAGATGGGCAAGTTAAGCAAGATTTTGTTGACTTAAACAAAGAAAAAGTTGAAGATATGTAATAAAAAAAAAGACTAGCGTATGAACGCTAGTCTTTTTGTTGTTTAATTCTACGTCTTTTGCTTGAGTAATCTTGGAAAGATAAATCATCAACATCGAGTTTTTCAGATTGTGTTTGATTTGGATTGATGTATTTATCAAATACGGACGGGTCGATTGATGTTTCAACTTTAAATCGTTTAATTTCTGAAACATTTTCTCGTATCGCATCGTGCAGATTTTCAAATGCTTCAAATAATTCACTACGTGTCGCATCAATTTTATCAACCAAATCACTACGTTGGCGTAAATTCATTTTTTGATTAATCTGAGCATCGCCTAACTGATTAAATAATTGTTGTAAATGGGAATAGATGCGGTTGTAATCGTTATTGAATTTGTCAAAATCTTTTTTTGACGTGAAATAAAGACCTGTGTCATATACATCAAGTGACGTATCATCAAGTGAGTCATCTGTTTCATTTTTCGAAACAGGTGGTTCTGACGCTGTAAATAAATCATCATCAATGTCATCATAGTTTCCATCTTGATTAAATTGACGTTCGATGTTTTTACGTTCAGTGTCTGTTGATTCATCATCTTTTGTTGGTTCTGATGTTGTAAAGAAGCCATCATCGATATTGTCATAGTCCCCGTCTTGATTGAATTGACGTTCAACATCTTCATAATTCGTATCTTCGTTATCTTCCGTATCGTTGCCATCAAATGTTGACATCGTATCGAAATCACCTAATGTATCAAAATCATCAAATGTTTCTGAATCTTGTTGTACATTGTTATTTTTATTTCTGTTATTGGATTGCATACCAATACACACCCTTTCTTAAAACCTACTAAATATGGTATTATTATAGTATCTATTATAACTTAAAATACAAAGGAAGTGTAGGAGTGAGAAGCATTTTAAAAGAAATCTTAATCTCAACGTTCAAAACCTTTTCCGTATTCGCTATCTTACTCACGACAGTCCTTGTTGTTACTTTCTCGGGCAATGAAGCTCATGCGGTGAATATACCATTATTAGAAGGACAACGTGACTGTGGCACTTCATCATCGAGTGGCTCATCAGATGATAAAAAAGATGATGATAAAGATGATGATAGTGACAGTGAGAATAGTAGTGATGGTGAATTAGGTAAAGACCAAAAGAAACTTATCAAAAAGGCTTACGACCACTTTCACGGTGACTATGGCTTTTCAGGCTCATTTATTGCAGGTATTCTTGGTAACTGGTGGCTTGAAACAGGGGGTACATTAGACCCTAAAGCATCTGAAGGTGATACTGAATTTAGTGAATCTAAAGCTAAGGCAGCGTCAGACGACCCGAACAGGGGGATTGGTTACGGACAATGGACGTTCGAACGTCATACAGACCTTGTTGACTATGCCAAGTCGAAAGATAAAGACTGGTGGGATAGTGAACTCCAATTCGAATACATGATTAAAAAAGACAGTTCTAAAGACACATTGAAATCACTTGCGAAAAATTCAAGCGATGACCCTGTCGAAAACACAGTTGATTTCCATAATGATTGGGAAGTTTCCGCCGATTCACCTGAAAAAGTGAAGAACGAACGTGGTGGAGCAACTAAGAAAATATGGAATTATATGAAAGACAATGACATGGACGGCGACAAAGATACGAAAAAAATCGATAAAGTCGGCGGTTCAGGCGATGATGATGAAAAAGGTGCATCAGCATCAAGCACAGACAACGATGAAAAAGTAGACGACCCTTGTGAAGAAGATGAAGGCGGGGGTAACGGAACAGGTGTAACCGATGGTGAAATGGGTAAAAAAGTCAAAGCAAATGGTAAAAAAGGTAAGAAAATTGACCAATGGGAAGTTGATGAAGTACCTGAGAAATACAAAAAACACATCGAAATTCCTGAATTTGACAAAAAACATCTCGAAGGTTCACCTTACGCAGCGAACGGTTCAGATAAAGGTCAATGTACCGAACTGACTTGGGGCTACATGAAGCAATTATGGAGCGGTGAAGCTCAAGTTGGTAATAACGAAGTTGACGGTAACGGTAACGTTATATGGAAGAAATATAAGAGTGCGGGTGCTAAAATTACCAAAGACCCTACGGTTGGTTACGGATTCTCATCTGACCCACCGCTTGCAGGGGCAGCCGACCCGACTGTTGGTCATACAGGAATAGTTGTAGGTGTCCTAGACGATGGTAAATGGCTCGCAGCGAACTATAACTTACCACCGCACCCTGCACCCGAACGTAAAGTTGTCATTACACTGATTGATGGTAATGATGCTGATGCAGATAATCATGTCACGTTCTTCAGTGGTAAAGGTAAACCAAAACTGAAAGATAAATCGAAAGATAAATAAAACCGTGATAACATCACGTGAAAGCATGGATAGTTTAGGCTATTCATGCTTTTTTCATGATATTAAATATGGTATAATCAATTTATGAACAAGGTACTTTTACAAAAGTTAAGAAGGGTGTGAAATAATGAGTGAATCATTAATTATCAAAATGCGAAAATACCAAACTTATGATGAACCCGATGAACTCGGACGTTTACATGTTGGTTATCAATCAAGTATGTCAGAACAAGAGATATACGAATCCGCTAAAGGTTTGTGGGTACTTGACCCAAGACGCTTTTTCACACAAGTCACTGATATTTATATCACACCACCCGACAGCGATGATGTGATATTACATATCAAACCACATTCCTTACACAGTGTTGATTTGTTTGATAAGACTAAGTTTTATTTTGAAGGTATGATAATGAATCGTTCTGAAATGTTAGGACAGACGTTATCTGTGAATACATCGCTGAATTCCGTGAAATATATAGATAACGTATATTTAGAACAGAAAGGGGTTGCGAAATCATGAACAAAGTAATGACCATTGTGATTACAGCGGTTGCGGTATTGTTATTAGCTGGTTCCTTTATCTTTTATAAAGTCTATAGTAGTAAACTCGATGCAATTGAAGATAAGAAATCAGAAATCAAAGTACCATCGAAGAAAACATATAATGAACCTTTAAAACCGAAAGATGTTGAGCATTATGAAGATGTTGTCAATTCGAAACTTGATGGCTTCTTGCATAACGACTTAGACGAAGGTGTATTCAATGGTTCAAACTCAGGTGTAAGTGCCATTCGTAATATGTTCTCTGTTGCAGGTGGGCGTATCATTACGAAAGATGACTCACAGAAAAAATTCCGTGATTACTATAAAGACTTCGATTTTGAAGTATCTAACGTATCAGCTCAAAGAGTTTCAGGTGATGATACAGAAATCATATTTAACGCAAAAACAACGTATAAAGGTAAGGAACAAAATCCAAAATATGATTTATTCTCATTAACGGTAGATAAAAATGATAAATTGATTGGGGGTCATTTCTATGGACGAAAAGATTAAGTCAGGCTTACTGTCGTTTTCGGGTATTATTGCCATTCTCGCAATTATTCTAATTGTGATGGGATTTAATAAAATGACTGCCATTGAAGATGTTCAAAAAGATATTGATAAAATGAACCATGATAAAAAAGAACGTGTAGCGTATAATGATAAGATAGATAAGAAAGTTGCAAAGGATAATGAAGAAATTGGTATCGAACAAGTTAAAAACGATGCTGATAAATTCAACGACTTATTCTTCCAATGGGATTCATGGAAAGAATTCAGTGACAACCGTAAAACACTTAGAGATGATTTTCCAAAAATCAAAGATGGTGATGTTGTCAATATTTCAGGTAAAGACGTAGGTAACTCACAAAGTGATATGAACAGTGCATATGAATCATCACAATACACATCAACGAAACAAGGTCGTATGATTGAAATGATTGACCAAGATAAAACAAACGGTGGTGCTACATCAGAATCAAAATGGTATAAAGTATCTGACGTGAAAGACGGTCAATATGATGTATCATTTTTAAAACAATATAAAGAAGTCGAACCATAAGGAAAGTAGGTAGGTATAATGTCAAGTTTTAAATTATTTGTGGCAATACCAACGCTCACATTAGGTTATGCTTTAACACATGGGGCGTTGGCAGATGATGCCACTGCTGCGGAAACGGAACATACAGACAACACACAGTACAAAGTTTGGAAAGCAACGCCTGTTGAATCAATGGACGTAGATGTTGATGATAATCACCAATACCAAGTGAAGTGGGGCGATACGCTTTACAACTTGGCAATGAAAACAAACACGAATTTAAATGAAATCATTCAAGCGAATCAAATGGATAATCCGAACGAAATTTATGAAGGTGAAACGATTGAGATTCCGATTGATGATTTAAATCACGGACAGCACTACAATGTGCAGGTTCAACCTGATGATGACCAAAACACGAATAATAATGACACATCATCAGATAATCGTTCGGAAAATAAATCAAATACAGACAATAACGCATCAGATGACACCGCATCATCGGACAATGATAAAGCATCAGATGACAAATCCATTGAAACGAACGCTGATAACACATCGTCTAAAAAGTCGAACGATAGTGATGAAAAAGTTAGTAAATTGAGTATTGATGGTAAATACGTGAATATTTCACACATGGCAGATGTTAAAAAGTCAGATGGGAAATTAAAGATTGATTTCAAACACCCTGAACTATTCAAAGGTTTAAATATCACGGTATTGTCTGAAGATACTATAGCAATGCCAAAAGATGATGCTGAAACATTAAATGAACGTATTGATGAATACAACGATGGGAATTATCAAGCACCTGAAGATGCTAAAACAAAAGTGAATGAAAATGATGTACCTAAAGTTCAATCAGCACCAAAACCTGATGATGATAAAACGTATGATGCGTCAAAACTAACTAAGAAGGAAAAGAAAGCCTTGAAAGACAAGTAGAATCGATACATGAATTGATTGCTACATCAATGATGTGGCAATCTTTTTTTATGCCTAAAATAGGGATAGTTAGCTAAGCTAACGAATTTATCCGAAATTTATCATATAACTTATGATTTGTAAACACATCTAAGTACCGTCACATCAACGTTTTAAAAATTGATGTTCGAAAACGATGTGCTATACTTAACATTTGTCAATGACACGATGTCACGAGTTTCACATAATACGAACATTCTAAGGGGTAAGTTACAAAAATGTTCGGGTTCTGTGTAATGTTCGTATTCGTAAGGTATTGATTTTGTGTAAATTTGCACTCATTGTGTAATATGTTAGTGTAAAATTACCCAAAATATCAGAATAGACATTTGTCAAAACGAAAAATCCATCAACCAATAGTGTTCCACGATTTGGGGTATAGTTCGGTGTTCAAATGTCTATTCCAATGAAAACTTTTGGTCAAAAACAGGGGGTAAAACAGAAAAGTTTAAGTAGCTCGAACCCGTAATTCATTCCACAGAATAAATAACGGGTTAAAAGTGAACTAATAAATTTTGAAAAATAGAAATATCAATTTATTTAGAATTTGTAAACATACTATATTACACGAATAGTGTAATATGTAACTAAAAACTGCATTATTTATAAATAGCATAGCGTGAGTGCGATGAAAAGGGTGAAATGGTTTTAATGTTCGACACGTTACGAATAATTTTGAGATAAATCAAGAAAATGTTCGGATTTTGTAAAAATGAGCATAAAAAAAGTACCCAAGTTATTTAACTTAGGTACATGTGAATTTCAGATTATTGTTGATGGGGTGTTTGCACAATTTGAAATGCTTCACCTAATGTTATACTTGGACGATTAATCAACTTCGGTGGAATCAGACTGGCACGGGGTAGCTCATCATCTTGGCGTGTCACAAACACGTATTTATCTAACGTTGGATTATGCACCACGTTGATAAGTCGATTCTCAGGGAAGTAATCAATATCTTTAACCGATAATGCTCGGTCAACTAATTTCTGAGCATAGGCTTCATCGGATTCAGCATCTTCATAGGCTTTCATCATTTCATTATTTGTATCTTCGACAAACTGATTGTCTGTGGATAAGAAGATGTCGTGAGAATTGCCTGTTTGTTTGGCACGTTGCGGTGAGCAAGGACGTACCCAAAGAATGGCATCATCTTTAAAGATAATCACTCTATCAATTTCGTTTGCATCTTTGTGGTTATGATAACTGTCGTATTTTTCAAGTAATCGTTCAATACCGTCCATCATATCTTGGATATTATCTTGTTTTTCTTGATTTGTCATTTTTTCAAAACCTACCTTATATCATATTGTGTCATTTCATGATAATGCGTCTTTCGCATAATGTCTAACTGGAACTTGTATCGATTATAACCTGTATCATCTGACGGTTCATCTTCAAACCGTTCATCGAACGACATATAAAACAATACCATGCGGTCATCAATACCATCTTGTGTAATGATGTATAGTTTATCATCAAAATCTTCACGTGGTATAATACGACCATTTTTAATCATACGGTGTTTGGCTTCGTATTTGATTAGACTTTTAAGGTATTCTGATTTGGATTGATGGTAATAAAGTATATCTCGAAATTCATTCGAATTATCTAAACATACATTATAATGGAAACAATCGAAATCATAAACCGTTGGAATGACCGTACCATTAAATGGCTCGAACCTTAATACATACATGTCACTATGAGATTCATCGATGTCATCTAAATTCAAATGTATAAGATGGGATTCATGTTTTAATTGTTGATAGGTGAGATACCCATGATAACTATAATATGTCATGTAATAATCAACAATATCTGATATTTTTTGTTCGATGAGATACTGTTTCATCGTACCAATGTCTTTCATGCTAGACCCCCTTTGTTATATGGTTTAACACTTTGAGATTATCACATCTACAAATTTTTGTAAACCTTACCAAAATAGATATAAGCATTGTTATCAGATTTTAATAGATTTTTATAACTTTTTATAAAAATTGGGAGTTGATTTGTACAAAAGGTCAAGTACAATAGAAATTGTAAGTTTTAACTAAAAAGGTGGTGAATCATGTGTATGAAATATTACATCATTGGCGATTTTGCCAAGCGAATAGCCATATCGAGTCAGACGTTAAGGAACTGGCACAAGCAAGGACGACTCGTACCTGCACTTGTCACACCGGGCGGAACTCGGTATTATTCGCAGAAACAACTAAATTATTATCTTAAAGGTTACTGTTATAATGATAATGATGAAGATAAGAATCGAGTGATTGTTGGTTATTGTAATAGTCATAGTTCAACATCTGTAGAACAGCAAATGCTCAAAATTAAGGAGTATTTGTCTGACGAAAGCCAAAATATCATTATTATGTTGGTGGGCTGTGATGATGAGAGCGAAAGCAATCAACAAGCACTTAGCTCACTCTTACGTTCCTATGAACCGTCTGAAATCATATTCTGCAATGATAAACCACCAGAAATGGTTGAACAAAGTAATGATATAATGGAAGAAGATTTCAAAACAAAAGTAACCATTCTCAATTAATTTCAATGAAGGAGGATTTTTTTCTAATGGGTGAAAACAAAAAGCAAAGCATGTCGATTTTTAAGAAAACAGGTGCTGTTTCAGGGGCAGCGGTGATTCTGTCATCAACAGCACTATCAGGATTCTTCAGTGGTAATGCCAGTGCTGAAGATATTACAAAGTATAAAGGTGCAAAAACAATCAATGACCAAACAAAAGCACCTGCGGACTACTCATTAATTGGTGAATTCGGTGACAACACTGAAATCAAGCCATTCGGTGACGTGAAGTTCAAAGATACAAACTGGAACACGAACTCAACAGCTGATGATAAAGAACAATTGACGTATCATTTCTATGATGCGAAGAAAATGCCAAAAGACTTTGGTGTGAAATATACTAATGTCGGTGAATACGATGGACGTAGTGTTGACATGAAATTCACAGTTAAAGGTGGGGAGAATTTCACACCAAACAACCAATTAAAAGCAGTATCGTTTAGTAAAAATGATATTGGTTTCGACTTCACAGGTATGGAATACGCTGATGTTGAAATGGAATATGTATGGAGCGATAATGGTAAACCAGCTGATAGCATCAAAGGTCAATATATGAATATTCTCGATATTGATAACTCGCAATATGTTGAATATGATAAAGCGACAAGCGATGCAATTGGTGACGATATTTATGTTGATAAAACAGCTAAAATGGACGCTAGTAAAAAAGACGGTAAGTTGAAAATTGCTGATTTGAATGAGCGTAAAATCGGTGACGATGACGTTACGGGTCATTACACAGTTTTAGCTGATACGCATAAATTACGATTTAAATGGGGTCGTGATTACGACATTGTTGCGAAACACTATGACATTACAAAAGAAGAATTGCGTAACAACTTCTATACAATGCCTAAAACATTAGATGAAGTCGCAACAGATAACTACCAACCAACAGATGAACAAGCGAAAGATAGAAACTTAAAGAAACCGCTAAAAGGTAAAGATTTTGGGGCAAACGAACATTTCTTATACAGTGCTAAAGCACCAATGCCTTTTGAAACAGTTGAACCTGTGAAACGTGTATCTGACAGTGATGAGAAAAAAGTTAAGAAAAACAAACTGAAAGATTCAAAATAAAAATATCGTTATGACATCACTCATAAAGTGCCACAATCTCAAGAAAAATTCTATTATGATTCATATACGTTTGAAGATACGTTAGACAAATCTATCAACATGACAGACAAAAAAGTTAAAGTTACCGACCGTAATGGTAAAGACGTAACTGACCGCTTCGAAGATAAATCCGAAGGTAACAAAATCAAAATGGAAGCTAAGAAAGACGCATTGAAAAAAGCGAATTTCTATGGTCAAGACTACACATATAGTATTGAAGTAGAACCTAACCAAGATGAAGATTTATCTAAATTCCTTAAAGATGGTGTGCCAAACAAAGCGGAAGTTTCTATTGATGGTGACAAAAAATCTTCAAATACAACGCACACAAACTTTGAATACATCGACCCTAAAGTTGAAAAAAAAGTATTAACAGCTGACAAAAAAGAACTTGATGATTTTATCAAAACAGGGGAAGATTTCAAATATCAAGTTGACTATCAATTACCATTAGTTGGTGGTAGTGACAAAGATGATGAGAAATCTGACGATGAATCTGATGACAACAAAGACGAAAAAGCTGATGAAGATGAATCTAAAGGCGAAGATGACAATAAAGCTGATGAATCTGCTAATGATGAAGATTCTGACAAAGATGAATCTGAAGGCGAAGATGACAACAAAGATGACAACAAAGATGACAACAAAGATGACAACAAAGATGAAGCTAAAGATGATAAATCAGAAAACATGGAAAATCCTAAAGACACATTAGGTGACAAAAAAGATGAATTATACAGTGATGTTAAACTTGGTGACGACTTACCTGACCAATTAAACCTTAAAGGTGTTAAAATCATGGACGGGGATAAAGACGTTACTGACAAAGGTGAATTGAACATCAACAAAGAAGATTCATCATATGAATGGACTCCGAAAAATCCATCTGACTTCAGTGGTAAGAAATTATCAGCTGACTTAGATGTGAATGTCAATCCTGAAGCGGACTTATCAGATTGGTTACAAGATGATGGTAAGACGTATGAAATTCCAAACACAGCTTACCTATCATTAGATGGTAAAATTAAACCATCAAACCAAGTTGATGTGAAACTTAAAAAAGTTGAACCTGTTGCTAAAAAAGAAGTCTTGAATGAAGATGGTGAAGAATTCAAGGGTACATTAGAAGCAGGTGACCCATATAAATATGGTTTAGATTTCACAACACCTGAATCAGGATTTAAAGAAGTTGAATTTGGCGATGATATGCCTGATGAACTTCAATTGAAAGATGAAAAAGAAAATGCAGTTAAAGTTATGGATAAAGACGGTAAAGACATCACTAAAGAAGGTGAATTTACTGAATACGACACAGATAAATCATCATTCAAATGGAAACCAAAAGACCAAAATAAATTTAAAGGTCAAGATGTTCGTATTGAAGTAGATACAGCAGTTAAATATGATGCTGACCTATCTAAATATGAATCTAAAGATGATGAAGGTAATGTGACGTATAACATTCCAAACACTGGATTCATGAACTTAGATGACAAACCTAAGAAAACAAATGAAGTGGAAGTACCTGTTAAAGTGGTAGACCCTGATGTTAAAAAATCTGTTGAAGATATGGAAGGCAACGACTTGAACAAGAAAACAGTCGAACTTGGTGACGACTATAAATATAATGTTGAAGCAACAATTCCAAATACAACAGAATTAACAAAAGAAGGGGACGTATCTATTACAGACCCACTGATTGATGTTCTAAACTTCAAAGATGCAAAAGTTGTTGATGAAGATGGTGAAGATGTAACAAAACAAGGTACATTAGACCATGATGAAAAAACAAATGAAGTTAAATGGACACCGAAAGACCCTAACAAGTTCAAAGGTCAAACATTGACAATGCAAATGACAACATCTGTTGCAATTGATGCTGATTTATCAGATTATACAGTTAAAGCAGGTGACGTTGATAAAGTCATTGAAAAAGACCAAAAAGAAGCGGAAGCTGAAGTTAAAAAGGCGAACGATTCTAAATCTAAAGATGATGCAAAATCTGAAGATGAATCTAAAGACGACTCTAAGGATAAATCTGAAGATAAATCCGAAGATAAATCCGAAGATAAATCCGAAGATAAATCTAAAGATGATGCAAAAGAAACAGCTGATGATGAAAAATCTGATGAAGATGCAAAATCAGATGAAGATTCAGAAGATGAAGCAGATTCAGATGAAAAAGCTGATGAAGATTCAGAAGATGAAGCAGATTCAGATGAAAAATCTGATGAAGATGCAAAATCAGATGAAGATTCAGAAGATGAAGCAGATTCAGATGAAAAAGCTGATGAAGATTCAGAAGATGAAGCAGATTCAGATGAAAAAGCTGATGAAGATTCAGAAGATGAAGCAGATTCAGATGAAAAAGCTGATGAAGATTCAGAAGATAAAGCAGATTCAGATGAAAAAGCTGATGAAGATAAAGCTGAAGAATACTTTGTATTCCCTAACCACGCATTCTTAGATGTTAAAGGGGAAAAACATCAAGCAGACACAGTAGCAGTCAAACACCCTAAAGTTAAATCAGAAGTTGAAAAACATATCATTGATAATGATAAATTAGTTGAAAACAACAAAGCTGAACGTGGTGACGACTTAAACTACCGTGTTGATTACACAATTGGTAACGAAACTGAAGGTAAAGATATTACACTTTCAGATAAAGTTAAAGATGAGTTAGAATTAAATGGAGCTAAGGTTTACTTAGCTGGCGATGATTCTGAAGATAAAGCTGATTCTGATGAAAATACTGAAGATAAAGCGGATTCTGACAATGAATCAAATGACAAAGCTGACTCTGATGATGAATCAAATGGCAAAGCTGAATCAGATGAAGATTCTGAAGATAAAGCTGAATCAGATGAAGATTCTGAAGATAAAGCTGAATCAGATGAAGATTCTGAAGATAAAGCTGAATCAGATGAAGATTCTGAAGATAAAGCGGATTCTGAAGATGAAAACAAAGCAGATGAAACAGCTGATGATGATAAAGCTGACTCAGACAAAGATTCTGAAGATAAAGCTGACTCAGATGAAAATTCTGAAGATAAAGCTGACTCTGATGATGAATCTGAAGATAAAGCTGATTCAGATGAAGGTTCTGAAGATAAACCTGACTCTGATGATGAATCTGAAGATAAAGCTGATTCAGATGAAGGTTCTGAAGATAAAGCTGATTCTGATGATGAATCTGAAGATAAAGCTGATTCAGATGAAGGTTCTGAAGATAAAGCTGACTCTGATGATGAATCTGAAGATAAAGCTAACTCTGATGATAAATCAGACGACAAAAAAGCTGATGGTTTGACAACTGAAGATGGTGACAAAGACATCACTGATAAAGGTGAATTAACAGTTGATAAGAAAACAGGCGAATTCAAATGGGAACCAAAAGACCCTGAATCGCTTAAAGGTAAAAAAGTCTTTGTTGAATTAAATACATCAGTTAAAGATGATGCCGATGTTAGTGACTATAAAGATGGTAAAATCCCTAACGTTGCACAACTTGATATAGATGGCGACAAAACAGATTCAAATGAAGTTAAAACAGAATTACCTAAGAAAGAAGATGACCCTAAATCAGGTAAAGGTAATTCATCAGGTAAAGATGAACCTAAGAAATATGAACCTAAAGCAGGTCAAGGCGAATCACCTGATAATCCATCACCAAAACAGTCACCTAGCAATCCTAAAGAAATTCCAAACACAGGTAGCGTACAATCAGGTAATGGCTTCATAGACGCAATTTCACAAAAACTATTCAGCATCTTTAGATAATTTTTAATAAAATAGCCGTATATTATGCGGCTATTTTTTACTAAATTTAAGAAAGTAGGTTATTCAATTATGGAAAATAATCAGAAATTTTTAAAACATAGCTATATGAAGAAACTTATGGTTGGTGTAGCATCAACAGCTTTAGCATCAACGATGGTTACTGGAACAGCTGATGCAAAATCTTATAATGCGGGTGAAACGCCTGATGAGAATTACTCAGAAACGCAATCAAAAAATTATGACGGTGGTACAGCGAATTATCAAAATTATGAAGATGGTGATAACAATGATTTTGTAACTTATGATTTTGATGATGATTCTAAATTACAATTAAAGAAAACAGCGAAACCATCAGACAAAGAAGGACAATTCGATATTTCAGTTGAAGGTGTTTATGAAACAACAAATGAAGAAGATTCAGATTTCACATTTAAAAACTTCGTAGACCCAATCAGTGATTATGTTGATGTGGTTGGTGACCCTAACTTGAAATTCTCAGGTGATAGTGAACCTAACTTGAATTATGACCAAGAAGGTAAAAAACTAACATTTGATAAAATCGAAACGAATGACTTAAATAAACGAGCAAACGGTACACAATATGCAAAATTTGACTTAACATATACCGTTGAATTGAAAGATGAATATAAGGATAATACAAATGAAAACAAATTATTCTTAACAAATGATGAAACACAAGTTGAAGTTGAAGGACAAGATGAACCATTCGACTTTGTAGAACCAAAAGTCAATTTCATTAGTGATGATGAAGATAATAGTAAAGCTGATGATGAATCTGACAATGAAGCAGATGAATCA